>Ga0209692_10000102_pt1 | contig 292013 bp, 251 predicted proteins | sample tdDd472_FD_187129 | JGI IMG/M metagenome (GOLD analysis project Ga0209692, IMG submission 187129) | Marine sediment microbial communities from the Atlantic coast under amendment with organic carbon and nitrate - tdDd47.2 (SPAdes)... | ecosystem: Environmental > Aquatic > Marine > Coastal >... | reverse complement strand
TAAAGCATGTAACTTATAACTGAAAATCCTAATCAAGAAATGCATAATTGATAGCAGCTACTCCTTCTCACTACACCTTCATCTTTTTAGATTAAACTCTAAAAATAAAAAACCCACTCTATTTGCAATAAAGTGGGCTTTTTCAAGTGATTCCACCAGGACTCGAACCTGGAACCTACTGCTTAGAAGGCAGTTGCTCTATCCAGTTGAGCTATGGAACCATTGCCTTCGCTGAAGCTTCGGCAATTAAAATCATCACATTAGTGTGATTAAAATTGCTCGATCATCAGAATTCTCTTTTTAAGTATGGCACGACCTGATCCAGTTTTTAAATATTTCTCCAACTGCCTGGCTTTTGTTTCTGAATTAACTGCTAGATAGGCCTCAATCTTAAAAGGAAGATATGCTTTTGTAGATTGAGATTCTCCTCTGTTATGCTCAGCGAGTCTTCTTCCCAGATTATTTGTCGAACCAATATATCTGAAGTCGCTGACTTCACTTTTCAGAATGTACACATACCACATCGCTAAATAAATTTCAACAAACCTACTCAATGTCTCCGACGGACTTACCAAATATTAATTTAGCGAGACCTGCCAAATATAGATTTAGCGTGGCCTGCCAAACGTAGCTTTAGCGAAGTTTGGCGGAGAGAGGGGGATTCGAACCCCCGGTACGGTTTCCCGCACGCATGTTTAGCAAACATGTGGTTTCAGCCACTCACCCATCTCTCCATGAGTGTTAACTCAAATATCAATTCGTTTCCGAATACTATATTAATTCATGAATCAATGTGGTTTCTCCCGATAGCTATCGGGAACTTACCCATCTCTCCATGTTTGATTTGCTGTATTTATTAAGCTTTTCAGTGTGCCGTTTGCTCACTGCCCTTGAAAAGGACTGCAAATATAGTATTTCAACATTAAATTTCTAATCCATCACAAATAAATTATCCACATACCACTGATCCTTAAAAATAGTTAAATGAACCCCTTCTTAATTGGGCAATATGGCCCACTTGTATATTTTTGAGGCCGTTTATGAATTGGGCTTACTCTATAGATACATTCGAGATTACCGTCATAGCAATTTTCTCTTTGCTGTACCTGTTTTATGTAATCAGGCTTTACAGGATCAAAGCAAAGCTGAACATACCTGTGAGCAAGTGGCTCATCAAGTTTGTTTTACGGACATTATACTTCGCATTGGCAATAGTTGCGCTGCTGGGACCTTCTTTTGGTGACACTACCCGGGAGATCAAATCTGTGGGTAAAGACATTTTCGTCTGTGTGGACCTCTCTGAGTCAATGAATGCATTCGATATTCAGCCCACACGACTAGAAAAAGTAAAGTTTGAATTGAAAAATATTGTTGAAGCTTTCAATTCAGACAGGATCGGCTTAATCATGTTTTCTAGCGAAGCGTTCATGCAGTGCCCCCTCACCTACGATAAAAACGCTTTGAGCTTATTCATCCAGGCAATGAACACCAACCTGGTACCAAGTACAGGAACTGACTTTGCTCCTCCTCTAAAAATGGCGCTAAAAAAACTTGAGGATGAGGAAACTTCGGTAGCCAGACAAAAATCCAAAATCATTATTCTTATCAGTGATGGCGAAGACTTTGGAGAAGAAACCACCCAGGTAGCTGAAGAAATTGAAAACTCAGGAATCAAACTCTACACATTGGGTGTTGGCACCAACAAAGGTAGCAAGATCATGACTCGCCGAGGTTACAAAAGAAACAATCAGGGAGAAGAGGTTGTTAGTCGCATCAATACCAAGGCTTTGAAAAAGTATGCTTCCGAAACCGGTGGTAAATATTTTGAAATCAATGAGGGCAAAAACGACGTAGAAAGATTGATCAATGCCATCAACGATATTGAAGGTGAATTGCGAGACAGCAAACAAGTAGACACCAAAGCCAATAAATACTTTTACTTTCTGGCTGCAGCTCTCCTACTCATGTTGTTTGATGCTCTTATAACTGTAAAAGTGATCAGAATATGAAACTAATCTGGATACTTCTTACGCTATCAATACTATCTTCAGATCCATCTGAAATCGCCAGAAACAATCGTATCAAGAAAAAAGCGTCCACCGCTTTTCAGAATGGTCAATACGACGTAGCTGCGCAGAATTATGCCTTATTGTATGATTCACTTGGAGTGGATGACCCGGCAATTGGGTTAAACCTTGCTCACAGTTATTATGCCATGCAAGACACGGCCAACGCAAAACTGGCTTATCAGAATGTTGCAGCCTCAGATGATAAAAAACTAAAATCAATCGCCTATCAGCAGCTTGGTGTGATGAGTAAAAAACCAAAGTCTTTACAAGAGTCATTACAATACTTAAAAGCTGCGCTGAAAGCTGATCCAATGAATGAAGGTGCTCGCTATGATTATGAAGTAGTAAAAAAGATGATCGAGGAACAAAAGAAACAGGATCAGAACAAAGACGATCAAAACAAAGACGATAAGAATAAGGAAGATCAAAATAAGGATCAAGACCAGAAAAATAAAGACAAGCAAGATCAGCAGAACCAGGATCAGAATAAAGACCAGCAAAAAGAAGACGAACAGAGTAAGGATCAGGAACAACAAAATCAGGACGAGCAAAAACAAGACAAGGAAGGCGAAGAGAAAAAGGATCAGCAAAAAGAAGGGGAGGAAGAACAGAACGAAGACGAGCAAGAACAACAAGCTAATCCTGACACCAAACAGAAACTCGAAGAAATGAACATCAGTGAAGAAAAGGCTAAAATGATCCTGGAAGCCATGCGCAACAATGAAATTCAGTACATCCAGCAGCAGAAGCGCAAGGCCTCAAAACCTCAGGATAGCGGCAAACCAGACTGGTGATTTACTGGCATTGGGCTTTAGGTATTCGGTTTTAGGTCAATTACCTTTGAGCCATTGAAAACAACAACATAAACTCATAATAAAAGAAAAATGGAAGAAGTGTATATCGTTTCGGCTGTCCGCACCCCTATTGGCAGCTTTGGAGGTAGTCTCTCAGGATTCACAGCGGTGGAGCTCGGCAGCAAAGCCATTAAGGGCGCACTGGAAAAAGCTGGAGTGGCAGCAACGGAGGTGAACGAGGTTTTGATGGGCAATGTAGTATCTGCCGGACTTGGACAAGCACCGGCAAGACAAGCAGCCATTGGTGCTGGCATAGGATACAATGTTCCTTGTACTACCGTTAACAAAGTCTGCGCCTCTGGAATGAAATCTGTAATGTTTGGTGCTCAATCCATCATGTTAGGCATCAACGATGTAGTCGTTGCAGGTGGAATGGAAAGCATGTCTAACATTCCTTATTATGTACCGAAAGCAAGATTTGGCTACAAATACGGACACGGACAAATGCTGGATGGCCTGATGCACGATGGGCTCTGGGAAGCTTACAATGGTTTCGCAATGGGTAGCTGTGGTGATAACACAGCCAGGGAAATGAACATCAGCCGAGAAGAGCAGGATGCGTACGCCATCACTTCATACAAAAGAGTTGCTGCAGCTACGGATGCAGGTAAGTTCAAGGACGAAATCATCCCTGTAGAAATCCCTCAGCGAAAAGGTGATCCAATCGTTATGGATACTGATGAGGAATACAAGAATGTGAACTTTGACAAGATCCCTTCCCTCCGACCTGTTTTCAACAAAGACGGGTCAGTTACTGCTGCAAATGCCTCAACGATCAACGACGGAGCATCTGCATTGATCCTGGTAAGTAAAAAGAAAATGGAAGAGCTTGGGTTGAAACCTTTGGCTAAGATCAGGGGATTTGGGGATGCTGCACAGGATCCAATCTGGTTTACCACAGCACCTTCAGAAGCCATTCCAAGAGCCCTGAAGCACGCAGGAGTTTCTGCTGATGAAGTAGACTTCTATGAAATCAACGAAGCATTTTCTGTAGTAGCTATTGCTAATAATCAAAAGCTTAACCTTGATCCTGAAAAAGTGAATGTGAATGGCGGTGCAGTTGCGCTGGGTCACCCTCTGGGAGCATCCGGAGCCAGAATCATCACTACGCTGAACTCGGTATTGACGCAGAACAACGGAACTATTGGTGTTGCCGGAATCTGCAATGGAGGTGGCGGTGCTTCAGCTATTGTAATTGAGAAAGTTTAATGACTAACATATAATTTTCAAAAAGCCTTACGTTTGTGAAAGCGTAAGGCTTTTTTATTACTACTTTGTCATCTTAGAAAATCAATTTGTTTTACCCCGGCCCACTAGGTCGTGCACCTAAAGGGAGCCAAATTGATTTTTCGCCTTTCCCTTAAGGGGCGCCCGGCTTAGGGAATTAAAAGGTAAAAGGCTAAGATGACAAAATAGGATTATGATGTCAAAATGGTTAATTCTATTTTGGCTCTTTTTTTCAAATAGGTATGTGTTTATGCGATTATTTCACTTAGTGTTATTCATGATACTCTGTGGCACAGCTATGGCCCAGACACCTGTTATCACCTATTATCCCAATGTCCCCGGGCAGGTTAAGGAAGTCTACTACATCTTGGATGGAGATTCCTCCAAAGTAGATGGAGACTACAAAATGTACAGCCCATTCGGTAAAATGATCGTAACAGGTCACTTCAATGCTGGTAGCAAAGACGGTTTGTTTACAAATTTCTATGAAAATGGAAAAGTGCAACGCGAGACTACCTATATCAACAATTTGCGTGAGGGAATCACCAAAGTCTATGATACGCTTGGCAACATTATCCAGGAAGCGACTTTCAAGCATGACACATTGGTTGGAGAGCTGAAACTCTACGACACAGATGGCAACCTGAAAGGCTCAACATCTTTCCGCAATGGTAAGCCCAATGGATTGGTTACAGAATATTACCCAAATGGCAATGTGAAGGAAGAGGTGATCTATGAGAATGGCAAGCCTAACGGGCTCACCAAGCACTACTACGAAACCGGCATTATCAAACTTGAAGCCGAGTATATCAATGGCTTTCTGGATGGATACTATAAGACCTTCTACCCTTCCGGAGCGCTGGAAATGGAAGCGCTGAATGAACGAGGCAAACGTGCTGGCTACATCAAATATTACCATGAAAATGGTCAGCTAAAATCTATTGGAAAATATGAAAACGGAGCGTTGGAAGGAGATTTTAAAGCCTACTATGACGATGGTAAGCTTTACAAAGATTTTAAATACAACCATGGCTACCGAACAGGTAAGAATCTGGAATTCCATCAAAACGGAAAACTTAAATATGAAGGAAGTTTTTCAAATCGTGGTATGAATGTGAAAATCTCAGAATACAATGAAAAAGGTGACCTCACGGCTCAAAAGCAATTGGTAAGCGACCTTCCTCAGGGAGAATGGCAATTTTATGATGAAAAAGGAAGACCTACTCTCCTGGAAAATTATGAGAAGGGGAAATTACATGGTCAGCGTATTGTTTATGAGAAAGGAAAACCAGTAAGTGAAGAAAATTATCAGTTTGGACACAAACAAGGTGAGGCTAAAACTTATTATCAAAATGGCGATCTTCAAACAGTGGAAAACTGGAAACTGGACAGGCTTCAGGGGCCATTCATCAAGTACTACAAAAACGGAAATAAAGAGTATGAAGGCTCCTACACCCGTAACAAACGTCACGGAGAGTGGATTTTCTACAACAAAAAAGGCGAAGAAGAAAGCAGGGAAGTCTATGATCGAGGTGAAATCGTAAACCCTAATAAACCCTGACAGGATTTGTTTCTGATTTGACTACTATGTTTGAAGGAGAGTCATATAACTCCAGTTCAATAGAGAAACTAGTTTTGATAGGTAGATTAGGAAAAGATAAAAACTTCATATCCACATATTCATTCATTTCATAAAAAGAGTACTGATCCAATTGAGGTGTAAACATGTCTGACAAATCGGATGAAGGTGAAAAAACCTGGTCACCAAAAAATATAGTATCACCTGCTGTAATTTTATAGCTAACAATGTAGTTCTCATGAGTGATTGCCGGAGAACAGGCCATCAGCGCATAGGTTTTCCTTAATGATGCAATTTGTAGCAATGTATCTGCGCTTAGCCTGAGTTTGAAATCATCATACTGGACAGAATCCCCACTGACACCCAAAGCCTCAAAGGAATAACTATCAATCCTATAAGAATACCCTCCATGACAATCACTTTCCACACATCCGAATGGGAGAAATACATTGAAAACAAACAGTATTATAAAAATTTTGGATACTCTATTTTTCATTTCCCAAATCTAGCCTAAAAATCAAAACCATCATTTAAAATATAAAATTACATTAAAGTAAACCCATGTATCCTGATGTAAATTGATGCTAATATTATAGGTATCACTATCTTTGCCCACCATGTCTGAAGGTATCAAATACACCGATTTCGAGTTTCCCGGTCAGACTCACAAGTATGTGGGCAAAGTAAGGGACGTTTACACTGTCAAGGATATGCTGGTAATGGTGGCTACTGACCGCATTTCGGCATTTGATGTAGTACTGCCAGAGCCAATTCCGTTTAAGGGACAGGTACTCAACCAGATCGCTGAGATCATGCTGGAGAAAACCAAAGATATCGTCCCAAACTGGGTGATATCTTCACCTGATCCCAATGTGACGATAGGTAAGAAATGCGAACCATTTCCTGTGGAAATGGTCATTCGTGGATATCTTACAGGGCATGCCTGGAGAGAATATAGGGATGGAAAAAGAAGTCTCTGTGGTGTGCCTCTGCCTGAAGGGTTGAATGAGCATGACAAACTCCCCGCTCCGATCATCACTCCTACTACCAAAGCACATGAGGGCCATGACGAGGATATCTCGAGAGAAGACATTATCAGCAAAGGTTTAGTGGCCGAAGAAGATTACATTCAGCTTGAAGAATACACTCAAAAGCTTTTCGAGCGTGGAACCAAGCTTGCTGCAGATCAGGGATTGATTTTGGTAGACACCAAATATGAATTTGGAAAGTATCATGGTGAAATCACTTTGATTGATGAAGTGCATACTCCGGATTCTTCAAGATACTTTTATGCAGAAGGATACGAGGAACGACAGGCAAAAGGTGAAGAACAAAAGCAGCTCTCTAAAGAATTTGTGCGTCAGTGGCTGATCAGCAATGGGTTCCAGGGAAAGGAAGGGCAAACAGTACCCGAAATGACATCTGAGTTTGTTGCATCCGTATCAAAAAGGTACATTGAGCTTTTTGAGCAAATAACCGGTCGCTACTTTGTGAAAGACACCGTGGAAAACATTCTCAATAGAATAGAAAAGAACATTAATAATACCCTAAATACGATATGAAATTCTCAATAGACAGACAAGATCAATATACAATCATCAAAATTGACGAAGAAAAACTGGATTCATCTCTTGCTCCGGAAGTAAAGTCAGAGTTTGTGACACTTCAAGCCGAAGGTGTGAAAAACGTGATTGTAAATATGGAAGTAGTAAAATATTCTGACTCTTCAGGGTTGAGCGCTCTTCTTGTAGGAAACAGGCTTTTTAATGAGAATGGATCATTTGTACTGTGCAAACTGAATGACCATGTAATGAAGCTGATCAGTATCAGTATGCTTGACAAAGTGCTGGACATTTTGCCAACAGAAGAAGAAGCCATTGACTCTGTAATGATGGATGAGATAGAGCGTGGCCTGAGTCAGGAAGGTGGAGAATAACGATATTGGCACTAGAACTACATATATTAGGGTCAAACTCAGCTGCCTTTGCCCATAACAGACATCATACTTCACAGCTCCTGCGCGTTCAGGATAAATATTTTATGATCGATTGTGGTGAAGGCACTCAGCTTCAAATCAAAAAATACAAAATCAAACTTTCAAGAATTAACCATATTTTGATCTCCCATCTTCATGGGGATCATTATTATGGTTTGATGGGTTTGATGAGTACACTTCACCTTTATGGACGACAATCTGATCTTCATATCTATGGCCCACCGGGGCTCTCTGACATTATTAGTCTTCAGCTAAAATATTCTGCTACCAGGCTGTCATACGATATACGTTTTCATGAATGGACTCCCGAAAAAACAGAAGTCATTTACGATGATGACAAGCTTACCATCACAACCATACCATTGGATCACAGGATCCATTGTTCGGGATTCCTATTCAGGGAAAAACCAAAGAAAAGAGGAATTAACAAATATGTGGTGACGGAAACGCTAACACCTGTGGCAGCCAACAAACTACGAAATGGTGAGGACATTTATGATGAGGAAGGCAATTTGATCTACGAAAATGCATTGGCCACACTCCCACCAAAAAAGCCATACAGCTATGCTTATTGTTCTGATACCAGATTGATTCCGGAATTGGCTAACACACTGAAGGATGTGGACATGGTGTATCATGAATCTACTTTCATGGATGATATGCGGGAAAGAGCCGCAACTACTTATCACACCACCGCCAGGCAAGCGGCTCAGTTGGCAAAAGATGCCAATGCCGGCCAGCTGTTGTTGGGACATTTCTCTACCAGATATCGCGACTTGAATCCGATGTTAGCTGAAGCAAGAAGTGTGTTTGAAGAAAGCTATCTGGCTGAAGAAGGTAAAAAATTTGTGGTGAATACATAAAAACAAAACCATAAAGCCTCCGATAATTTCAAAACCAAGAAGCCATGAATACAGTTAGCTGGCTAGCAAACAATCAATTTTCAGATGAAAGGTAAAAAGCAGACGCTATTCATCATTTTGGCCAGCATATTTCTCACTAATGCTATTCTGGCAGAGATGATCGGTGTAAAAATATTTTCTGGTGAAAACCTCCTGGGCGTTCCCCCTGCCAATATTCACTTGTTCGGAGACTTTGTGCTGGATTTTAATCTAACTGCTGGTGTAATCATCTGGCCGATTGTTTTTGTGAGCACAGATGTCATCAATGAGTATTTTGGTAAAAAAGGAGTTAGAAAAATCAGCTATATAGCTGCAGCCTGCATTGCCTATGCTTTCCTGGTGATCTATATCATCACACTTCTGCCTCCCGCGGCCTTTTGGATGGACATTAACAGTGCCGATCCCGATGGTAATTCTTTCAATATCAATTATGCTTTTAAAACAATCTTCAGACAAGGTCTGGGAATCATCATCGGATCATTAGTAGCATTCTTACTGGGACAACTTTTGGATGTTTTTATCTTCCAGAGATTACGTCGCTATACAGGTGAAAAAATGATCTGGCTCCGTGCTACCGGCAGCACTTTGATCTCACAGTTTATAGACAGTTTTGTGGTCTTAGGGATTGCATTTTATGTACTTGCCCCGGAGAGCAACCGCTGGCCATTGATGCAAGTGCTCTCAGTTGGTACAATTAACTACATCTACAAATTCACTGTGGCAATTGTGCTCACTCCATTGATTTACATTGCACATTATTTTATTGATCAGTACCTGGGTAAAGAGCTTTCCAGGGAAATGCAGGACGAAGCAGCAGATAATAGTCAGGGATTTTTTTAGAGGAGTCCATAGCACTCAGTCCATGGTCAACAGTTAAGAATCAGACCATCCTATTCTGAAGAATAACGGATCAATAAAAATTCGTTTAGGGTAATTTGTATTACTGAAAGATACTTAACTATTCAAGCTAAACCTCAGAGGACGCTGAGTCCCGCTTTGCCGACGAGGCTGGAAACAGAGCCTTTTAACACAAGAAGCTGAATTTTAAACATTCATTGCTTTATGTTTTAAATCGAAATATTCTCAAAATATTGAACTACATGGATTACCAGTGGGTCTTTTCAGAAAAGAAAAGGGATCTTTGGTTGCGGTGTTAGCTTATCTCTGTGTTCATGGTGTTCTCTGTGGTTTCTATTATTAAAGAAAGATAAATTGACGTTTTTCAAGATACACCCCGGGTTTTCAGATTGATCCGGAATAACTTCAACCTTTCGAGGATTTAGCCCTTTCATTAAAATCAAGAGCGAGGGACACCCAATATTCAAAGTTTTCACCATCTTCCAGATCAATAGACTCCACGTGCAAATAGCCTTTGTATTCTCGGCCAGCCATGATCGCCGTTTTGCAAGGCCTCGATTGGAGCAACTCTTCATGTAATTCCGGGTCAACACGAAACATCATTCGGTCATTGCATATTGTCACACACATCTTATCATTGACCATGAATGCCAGTCCCCCAAACATTTTCTTCTCCTCAACATTGGGAGTTTTCCTCAACGCATCCCTAACTCGATCTGCTAAGTATTCATTATAAGCCATAGAATGAATTTCCGAATTTCTACGAATACACACAAACACCTCTATCAAATTGTAAACTGAAACAGAATAGAAAAAGACAATGGATTGGGAATATTACCGTTCATTCCCGGATGGATGATATATTGTAAATCAGGCTGCATACTCAACCACCTTCTAAATGGAAAGGAATAAGTCAGTTCCAGCGCTGTTTCGCCTCGCTTACTGGTTCGGTAAGCATTGATGTATGGCTGACCAGCCAGAGCAGTAGTAAAACCAAGACCAAGGTAATCTGTATGATCACTTGTAGAAGCACCAAACAAGACCCCTCCAGATATTGCTGAACCTACTCTATTGAATCGATCTGCAGCAACACCATATCTCCCGAAAAAGGCCAGATATCGATCATCATATTTGGAGAAAAACCAATAATGCTGAAAACCAGCGTACATTCCCCAATTACCATGAGCCATTGTACTATCATACACATTTACATACTTGCTCGTATAGTACCAGCCACCTAAATTAATCTTATCGTCTGTTGGCATTGAGTGCTCACGCCCTACTTTTTTCCTACGGGTCACATAACCTCTCGACATGGCCAGGTTTTTTGTCACTCCTGGATAATAGGAACTTTCAAAGGCGATCATCGCTCCATCCTTTTTGGAAAGCTTGATCGCATTGGACCTGGGGTTTGAAGGGTCCCCCGGTACTCCATCTAAAATGGCCAGTTTCAGCTTAACATGATCTTTAACAGAAGTTGCCAGACGAACACCAAAGGAGGTAACAGGAAAGCTTGATGGACCATTTAGACCGCTATTGCCGTATTCTGCCCCCATACCAAAGGAGCTGTTAATGAATATAGTACCCGGCCTCAATACATCAAATTCGGAGTTTAGATTGTAAGTGCCAACAAGAGCTGAAAGTCTATCATGAAAAAAGTTCTTCTGAACCCATATTTCAAAGAAATGCCATGCTTTATTAGTTTGAATATTACTTGCTACCTGATAATCCCCCATCAGATTAGTAGCCATTCCCCCATTATTACCCAAGCCATAGACAAACATGTAAAGGTTTTGCCTTGTCTTGAATAATCGATGTAAGTTGATCTTGGCGGTAAGGTCCACGTTATCCATATAGACAAAACCCTTGGAAAGCCCTCCACGCATGTTGTACCATGGCATTGCAGAATACACACATTCCAGCTCTACAAGTTTACCATTCTCTACAGGCTCTTGCTCCTGAGCATAAACGCGCAGTAGCAAGAGATGCACAAGCATAAAACTGAACAGAATTTTAAGCTGATTAGGTATCAAACGGTATCAGGTTGGCGATATTCAACCTGCAATCTAAAAAGATTGAATTAAAAGGTATTAAACCCTTGACTCAAGTTTCCTACGTGGAGCATCGGGAAGCTTGACTTGCGGTAATCCCAATAGCAATCAGGAGATTAGACCACTTCCTTCTCGTCCGCCGAAACGGAACGTGAAAGAAGATTTATCTCATTTTAAAACAACCTGTGAAATGTAAAATATTACCCTGCGGCAGGTATTATTTCTTGATAGCTCCGTCTTCCAGTTCTATCAGACGAGTACCATATTCTGCAAATTTCTCATTGTGAGTTACCTGAATAATCGTCATACCTTCTTTATTAAGCTGCTTGAGAAGACTCATGACCTCTTCACCTTGAGATGAATGAAGGTTTCCTGTAGGCTCATCTGCGAGAAGCAATTTAGGCTTACCTACAATAGCACGAGCCACACCGACCAACTGCTGCTGGCCTCCGGACAATTGCTCCGGGAAAAGGTCTTTCTTGGCTACCATATTGAAGCGATCCAGCATCTCAGCAACCATACTCGCACGCTCCTTTCTCTTCACTCCTCTGTACAACAAAGGTGTTTCAATGTTTTCATAAACTGTCAATTCATCAATGAGGTGATATGCCTGAAAAATAAAACCAATGTGTTCTTTATGAATCTTAGAGGTCTTCCGCTCACTGAACAGATGGACTGGCTCGTCCATAAAATAAAACTCACCTTGAGAAGGCTTGTCCAGCATACCAATGATATTCATCAAAGTAGACTTACCACTCCCACTTGGCCCCATAATACTCACAAACTCTCCTTGTTCTATATCTAGTGTGATACTCTTGAGAATAAAAGTTCGCTGATATTTAGATTCAATGAACTTGTCAACATCTTTCAGTTTGATCATAAGTCGTTTTATTTTTCAATCCAAGTTTACAAAGCAAATACCAAAAAGAGTAACTAATTGATAGTGTACTCATTAGAAATAAGCCATTTGTACCTAATGCATCAAAAAAGAACACTCACTGTTCATTTTTGAACATTTTAAATTTTCTGAACCAGGTCTGCAAGCACCTCATGTTTACCTTCAAATTCAATCACATTAGCTTCCAATGCCATGGCATTTTGAATCCGTGAGAGCTGCTCTTCTTTCATTCCTGGCTTAAAAAATGGGTCTTGAAACCCAGTATAATAAGATGCTTTTTCATTTCCTGTAAGGAAGCCAAAATCAGAACGCTCCAAATCAGGTGGAAATGTCCCTGCCCACAAAATCATCTTTTGAAATGGCAGCTTTGAATGAGCAGCATAGCGACACATGGTAGCAACGCCCTGCGAAAAGCCAAAGTAAACCAATTGATGTTTTTCCCAATCAATTTGATGTTGATCCAATACTGCATCTACATATCGAAACTGATTTTCAATATCCGTCAACCGATCCTCTTTAGTCATCCAGCTGGCGCCTACCCTTCCTGAAAATCCTTCCAGATAAAACTTTGAAAGTCCCTGTGGAGCAATAATGTAATTTCCCTCAGGATCAAGACCTTTAAATTTTCTTATTAAGTACCGACTCAGTTGACCATATCCATGAAACACCAGCCAGATTCGTTTGGTCTTTTCTGTTAGTTCATTTTGGGTATAAAATGAAGCTTTTAATGATACATCAAGATACTGCTCGTTCATCATGGTGTTGCCATTTCCATCATTACACCACAAAGCCAGGCCCCATAGGTTCCCAACACATATCCCAAAACTGCCAGCAGTACACCAACGGGTGCCAATGCCGGATGAAACGCTGCTGCCACAACTGGCGCAGAAGCAGCACCACCAACATTAGCCGTACTACCGACTGCCAAAAAGAAAAATGGAGCTTTGATCCATTTTGCCACAAGGAGCAACAGCCCTACATGAAAAACCATCCATATCAGACCAATCAGAAACAAACCAGGTTCATCAAAAATGGCCATCACATCCATGTGGGTACCAATGGCTGCTACCAGTATATAGATGAAAACACCACCAATTCTGGAAGCTCCTGCTCCTTCCAGCTCTTTGGCTTTAGTAAATGAAAGCCCAACACCTAGAGTAGTAGCAATCACCACAATCCAGAAAAAACCGGAAGTCAGGCTATATCTCGACAGCTCCGGATAATTATTAGTGATATATGGTGCAATGATGTCACTGAAATAGTGCGCAATACCTGTACATACAAAACCGATCATCAGGATTTTCATAAGATCGGTCAATGTAGGAATTTTTGCTGTCTGTTTCTGAAACTCGTCCATTTTATGCTTCAGAGATTCTATGGCAGAGGAGTCTGCTTTCAGCCATCTGTTAATTCGGCGATTGAAACCAATACCTGTCAGGAGTACGGCCATCCAGACATTGGCAACAATGATATCAATAGCCACCATTTTGGAAAACAATTCTCCATTTACCTCAAACACTTCTTTCATGGCTGCCTGATTGGCTCCTCCACCGATCCAGGAGCCAGCGATGGTAGTCATACCTCGCCAGAGCTCATTTGGAGCTGGTGCATTGACCAGGTCAGGAGAAATGAATGAGAATATAATGATAGCAATAGGTCCGCCAAACATGATTCCTAATGTGGCAGTAAAAAACATGATGAGGGCTTTGGGGCCAAGCTTAACTATTTCTTTTAGATCAACACTAATCGTCAATAACACCAAACAAGCAGGTAGTAAATACCTGGAAGCCACAAAATAAATCTGTGACTCATGAGGGTCGATAATGCCAAAAGTTCCAAGTAAGGATGGTAGAAAATAACACATCAGCAAAGCCGGAACAACTTTATAAAATTTCTTCCAGAAGCTATTTTGACTGGACGATGTAATAAAAACAAAGCCCAAAATAGCCATCAGGATTCCAAATATGACTGCATCATTGGTAATGAGGGGTGTATTCATAATTCTTTTAAAATTGCCACAAATTCACTGAGCATCATCGCGGTAGCTCCCCACACCACTTTGCCCTGAAGGTCATAGTATGGAGATTGCAGCTGATATCCGTGGGTCGTAGTTATCAATTTGGTTTTTACATTTTTGGGATTCAATAGTTCTTCGAGAGAAGCTACAATCACTTCATCAACCTCGGACTGCTGAGGAACATAATCAGGCACACGATCAGTATAGCCCACCACAGGAAGTACCAGGTGATTACTAGCAGCAACCATAAATTCACTCAATTGTCCAATCACTTTGACTGTGTCCGGGTCAACACCAACCTCTTCATGTGTCTCCCTCAATGCAGTAAAGTGAAGTGAATGATCACCTTCATCGTGCTTACCTCCTGGTAAAGCCATTTGTCCGCTGTGAACTCCATCATAAACCGGACGCTGAATGAGGGGAAATTTGATTTGATCATCTTCCTGATATAGCAGAATCATCACTGCCCCTCTCCGCACATTGGCGCCAGGTTTCATCCTGATCCGTGCTGCACCATCAAGCTTTGGCACCATCAATTGATGGGCTTTTTCACCAGGAAGCTTACCTCTTAGTCTTTCAGTAAGTCGAAAGATGAATTCTTGCATCGCGGCAAAAGTATTTTATTTAATCGAAAGAATGTATTTGACTTCAGTAACATCTGACCTTGCCCCCTCACTGACTAATCTCCTTGTCAAATTCTCAAAAATTTTTATCTTGCTTATCAACTTCCAGCCAGCAATGAATGACCTTCCAACTTATGTAAGTTTTACATTTTCCACATGTGTAATTGCCACATTCGGATTCTTGTACTACGCCATTATTCAGGCAAGTAACAAAGACAGTAATATTCCTGTATTCGTTTCTACATTTATTGCCGTCTGGATATTCCTGGTTTCTTTACTTACCTTTTTGGGCTTTTTCAATGAATTCCAATCCAGACCACCAAGACTATTATTAGCAATGGTCATCTGGATCATTGCGATCATCGTTTTAATCTTTAATCCTTCCAGTCGTAGATTCATGGCTAAAATGCCTATTACAACACTGACTTATATTCACATAGTAAGAGTACCTATTGAAATTGTACTTTGGTGGTTGTTTATGTTTGGGACAATAGCCAAATTGATGACATTTGAAGGCGTGAATTATGACATCCTCTCAGGGATATCCGCACCTTTTGCAGGATTATTCTTCGTGGGCAAAAAAAGCAAAAGCAATTTTGCTGCTATTGTTTGGAATATCCTTGCATTGATTTTACTAGTCAATATTGTTTTAAGAGCAACATTAGTTACTCCATACTTCTTTAACCCTGCCACAAATGATCAGCCCAATATTGCGGTATTCTATTTCCCTTATATCCTACTTCCTCTCTTCATAGCACCGGTAATTTTTTTCAGCCATATCGTTTCTTTATATCAGTTGTTATCTGATAAACATAAGATGCTCTAATCATTCACAATTGGCTTCATAGTACTCCAGGCTTTTACTTTCATGTTTATCAATTCCAGTAAGCCAGGACTCGCATGCTTTTAACTTTTCACCTTTAGCAAGGTACGCTGCTCCAAGATAAGCATGTACTTCATCTACAAAGACAGGTTGGTCAACAACTGTCTCTAATAACCTGATCGCCTGATCTGGTTCTCCTTTTTTGAGATAATAAACACCTTTATTTCTATACGACCAAGGATTTTCCGGATCCAGAAGGATGCTATTGTTAATATCTTCAATGGCCAGGTTCAAAGAGTCCATCTCCAGGTATACCTGCCCTCTATTGTTAAGGAAATACGGCTCTGAAGGCTCCAGCTTCAAGGCCTGGTTGATGGTAATAAGCGCATTTTGAAAATCAGACTCTGCCAGATAAACCTGACTGATAGTATTCAAAGCACTGGACTGACCTGGGTTGGTTTTTAAAACATTCTTAAGGATGATCTTGGCACTGTCCAAGTCTCCTTTGAAAAAATAAAGTGTGGCAAGGTTGATCTCAGTCTCTTCATCGTAAGGTTCCAGCTCAGCAGCCTTCCGAAAGCTCTTCATCGCTAATTCATACTGACGACCCTTCGTCTCTAGTAAACCCTGATAAAAATAAACATACGCTGAATCCGGAAAGATTCTCTGGACTTCTGACACATCTTCCAGCGCATCTTCTATTCTCCCTACTTGTTCATAAGCATAGGCCCTGTTGAATATCGCATCAACATAATCATCTTGCAGAGAAATGGCCATGTTGTAATCCTGAATGCCTTCATAAGGATGTCCATTTTCCACATGCGCTACTCCTCTGTTGTTATAAGCCCTGGAGAAGTCTTTGTCAAGGTTTAGTGCCCGGGTATAATAGTCCACAGCTTTGTCATAGTCCCGCAACTTCAAAGCCTCATTGCCTTGTATGAAGAATCTGTCCCTTTTTACATCCTTACTCTCGCAGGCAAACAAGGATATCAAAACAAAAATTACCACTGTATTTTTCATAACTACAAAGAAAACCCTTCTCAAGAAAATCAAAGAACCTCAAGCCTATAAATGACAAAAGGCAACTCCCGAGAAGCTGCCTTTTAAATTAGAATTCTTTAAATATCCAGATCAAGATCTTTTCACGGACCCCCCACTACTACTTTCATTATCTGTTTGCTTAGGAGAACCTTTATATCGTATGTCAGCACCGCTACTAGCTCTCGCTTCCAGTTCCTCATTGACAGTAACTTTAATAGATGCACCACTGCTGGCACGTAATTCTGCCTTGTCACAAACCAGGTCATAACCATCAACATCCCCAGAACTACTGGCTTTTATCTCTGAATCTTTCACTTTACCTGCGATATCAACGTCCCCAGCACTTGAAACCTCAATCTCCAGACTTTCTGCTTCTACTTCCACATTCACATCTCCACTACTGGATACGTCAATATCAATATTTCTCGCTGAAACACTTACACGGATATCCCCGGCACTGCTACAAGCAATATCAAAATCATTAGAAGTAGTTACTTTATCTTTTACATCAATAGAGGCCGCAGAAGAAGCCTTCAAACCTTCCAGCTCCTTATAAGTAACATAAACCTTAACGTTAACATTGCGATGATTGTCACCATCCAGATGTATTTTGAGGTGCCCACCACTAACATCTGTAAGGACGTCCTCGTCATCTATTCCACTGGCTTCTATTCTGGCAGTCTCGCTACTACCCTTCTCCATAAATACATCAATACCTTCCTGAGCGGAAACTGTAGTGAATGAAGAGAGATTTCTTGTCTTTTGAGCGTAGGTCAAAGATGCTAAAAAGAGCAATAAAGTGACCAATTGTAATTTTCTCATGATGTATTCTCGTTTTTTTGGTCTAAAGACTACAACATGACTAAAGGGTTGCAAAATCAGAGTGAAGATTTATAATTTTTTCTAAATTCTTCCCATTTGGTGTCTTTGAACTTATTACCTCCAATGTATTTCAAAATCGGATCTATACTTTGAGCATTCATGTAACCGGGAATAGGCTGAATGATTCTAAACTGTTCATCCATAAAGACAGTAGTTGGGTAGCTAAGTTTATTATTAGTTAATGCTGCGGCAAGTTCATGTACACCTTTTCTTCCCTGAGGAACAAACTTGAAAGTATGCCCATCGAATTGAATTGATTCAGTTTGTTCGGCATTGAACTTGACAGCATAAAAATTCTTATTGATATACTTGGCTATGGTCTCATTGGCATAGGCATCACGATCCATTTTTTTACACCAGCCACACCAATCAGTATAAATATCAATCAACAGTTTTTTAGGTTCCTCTTTAGATTTCTCAACTGCCTCTTCAAATGACATCCATTCTACCTCTTGCGCTGAGGCAACAGCCGACCATGAAAGAAGCACTGCTACGAATAAAAATTTCAATGTTGTTGGTCTCATAATTTCAAAGCTATCAATTTTAACCCATTTTTTCTGAGGAAGGTTCGAATGCTGATGTAAATCATTGAGCCAGGTTTCTAGAACGCTCTATTTCAACATTCATCATGTAAAATAACCATTCAAAAAAAAAGTCATTCACAGAGTCATTTGCCATTGAACCGGAGAGGGTGATTGATTATCTTGCGCTCTTTCCATGAAATTGGTGAATAGATTTATCACAAAAACATGAATTGTTAAAAAAATCATAAGTGAACTAAGGGTTTTCTGAATGTAGCTTGTTTAGCTCAGAGCCGTTATCAGCTTTATTTTAAAAATTAACTATTCTAAACAACGTAACCACAAATATGAACAGGATATTAATCTTTGTTTTATCCGCATTATTGCTTCAAGGCTGCTTTATTAATGATCCTATCGATAGTAGTACTGTAGTGCTTTTGGAAGATGTCATTTATACCTCAAGTAATGATATCCGGGTACTCGGCCGGATTTATTCACTTTCTATTGAAGTAGATGATTATGGCTTTGAGTTTTCCACTTCTGAGAACTTTGAGAATGCACAAACAATCTCCCTTGGGTCCGGAGCAAAAAAAGGACTTTTTTTTGCTGAATACGACTCTTTAAAAGAAGGTACTAATTATTTCTTGAGAGCATATATACTTGGAAATGGGTCACATACCTACAGTGAAACAAAATCTTTAACAACTTTCAAAGCTCAGGTCACTGGTATTGCTCCCCTTTTTGGAAAACCTGGAAGCACCATTGATATTATCGGTACTAATTTCACCAATGAAACCAAAGTGTTTTTTGGGAATGAAGAGGCGACAATATCCCATCGAAGTGGGGATTATAAGCTTGAAGTAGAGGTACCAGGTAGTCCAAAAACCCACCTAACTCCTGTTTACCTTGAATTTGATGGACGAAAAGTCTTAGCTGATACGTTTGAATATGTCAGTGGAAAATGGACCATGATTAAAGAGTTCCAAATTGGGAAACACTTTGATGTTGTTCAGTTCAAAAACGGAGATCAATTCACAATTGGCTTTGGCAATACAGACAACTTCAACATCATTTCTAATAAGTTTTACACACTAGACCTAAACACATTAGAATGGACAGAAAGTGATGCTAATGGACCAACCCCTATTACCGGAAGCTTTTATACCAACAATGGATACTTTGGATCAGGATCAAAACAAATCACCAGATTATCTGAAACTGAAGTAGAATATAACCTTGCCAATGAGTTTTGGAAATATACAGATGGAACTTTCACTAACATGGGAATGACTCCATATTCCAGTCAACTCGGAATTGGTTTTGAACTTAATGATGTGATATACATGGCTGGAGGAATGACTTCTAGTGGAGTTAACCTGAATTACCTTTATAAATTTGAAGGAGGAAAATGGACAAAACTCTCTAACCTTCCATTCCCTTACAACAATTCATACCCTCATCTCAACTTCAACAGTCAACATATATTCTTAACACCTAATAAAGAATATGCAGTATTTGATCCGAATACTGAAAAAATAGAAGTTTTAGGCGAATTTCCACGGGTAGTTGCCAATGGCGGGATTCTTATGGAAGTCAACAACACATTATACGTCGGCCTGTTTGACAGGGAAGTTTCCTTCTACAGAATGGAAATAGATAAAGACAACAACATAACATTAACTGCAAAAAATAGTTTCCCAGGTGACAAATACATGAAAACAGTTGCTAACTTTGAGCATAATGGAAACATATACATTATCAGAGCCACATCGTCAGGAGCTGACGTCTCTACTCCTACTACTGAATTCTGGAAATTTGAACCAACAACTTTGAACTAAACATTGCCCATGAATAATATCAGAATATTCTTAACTACTCTATTGATGGTTCTAGGTTATCTGGGATTTGCCCAGGAAGTTATTACGGTCAATGGTAAATCATTTTCTGGAAACAAGGGATATATCTATGGTAAACTCATAGATAAAGAAACCAATGAAGAAATCATTGGAGCCATTGTGACTGTACCCGAATACAATGAAGCCACAGTAACCGACATCAATGGCGAGTTTCGCCTAAGAGTTCCTCAAGGTGATATCACAGTAAAGGCAAATACTGTGGGTTTTGACCCAGGAGTATTCAAATTGAGAGTGTTAGGCTCAGGAAATTTCAGAATTTATCTAAATTCAGCTACTACTGAACTTGAAGAAGTAGTTGTAACTGGTTTTCGCAAAGACGCCAATGTAAAAAGTACGGATATCGGAAAAAACTCACTGTCTATTGAGTCCATCAAGCAACTTCCAATGGCAATGGGAGAAGTTGATATCATCAAATCCCTAACCCTCCTACCTGGTGTAAACAGTAACTCGGTATTATCTACAGGATTCAATGTAAGAGGTGGTAGTTCTGATCAGAACCTGATTTTGTTAGGAGATGTCCCTATTTACAATCCCGCTCACTTATTTGGATTCTACACTGCTTTCAATGCTGATGTGGTAGATGATGTAACGCTCTACAAAGGTGGAGTCCCTGCACAATATGGAGGAAGGGCTTCTTCTGTCCTCCACGTAAAATATAGAGATGGGGACTACACTAAGTGGAAAGCCAAAGTTACTGCAGGTGTTGTAACCTCAAAGTTTAGTCTAGAAGGACCAATCATCAAAGACAAACTTTCCATACTTGGAACAGTTAGAAAATCGTATGTGAATTACTTATTGAAATCCTTTAAGAATGTGGATGTTCAAAATAGTGCAGCCAACTTCTATGATTTCAATGTGCTGGTGAATTACAAACTCAATAAAAGAAACAAAATCTCCTATGCACTCTACAAGAGTGCTGATAATTTCAACCTGGCTGGTGACACAGTTTATCAATGGTCTAATTTTAACCAAACGATCAACTGGACTCATAGCTTTAATGAAAAGCTTAGTTTCAAAGCCACTGGAGCTCTCAGCCAATACGACAACACCATTAGCAACAAGAGTCAAATCAACCCATTTGCCCTCAATTCAAGCATTGAAAACAAAATAGCAAACCTTGATTTGGAATATTTGTTTAGTGAGTCTCTTACATTCAATGCAGGAGTTAACTTCACCGAGACCAATCTGAACCCAGGTGTACTCAACCCTATTGAATCAAAAGACAATACACTTAAGCAAGTAAAAACACAGACTCAGCACGGTAGGCAGATAGATTATTTCCTGAATTCCAAATATGAACTCAATGAAAAAATCACCATTTCTGCTGGTATCAGATACAATACTTACTCATATCTAGGTAAACATAAGATTTATGTTTACCAGCCTTATAAAGAGCTCACAGAAGAAACAATCATTGATTCTGTTAAGTATGGAGCAGGTCAGAAGATTGCGACATATTCTGGTTGGGAGCCTAGACTAGCCATTAATTTTGGATTGACAGAGAGCAGCTCGATCAAGTTAGGGTACAATAGAATGTACCAATACATCAACCTGATCTCCAATACAACAACAATCGCCCCAAATAATATCTGGAAACTGAGTGACAATCAGATCAAACCTCAAATAGCCGATCAGGTATCACTAGGATATTATAAAAACTTCAATAACAACATGTTTGAAACATCAATTGAAGGTTTTTACAAAGGCATGCAAAATGTGTTGGATTATAAAGATGGTGCCAACTTGTTTTTGAATGACCATATTGAAACTGATGTTTTACAAGGTCAGGGTAAATCTTATGGAGTGGAACTATTCCTAAAGAAAAAATCAGGTGGAAGACTGACAGGTTGGATCAGTTACACGCTTTCCAGAAGTTTGAGAAGAATCGTTGGTGCCTATGAAAACGAAACCATCAATAATGGCAATTGGTATTCAGCGAATTTTGAACGCATTCACAATTTTTCTAATGTCTTGATCTATAAGCTTCCGAAAAAATGGGAGTTTTCTTCCACGTTTACATTCAAGACAGGACGACCGGTTTCTTATCCTGCTGGCAAAATAGAATATCATGGCCAAACAATTCCTTTGTATGTTGACAGAAATACAGCGAGACAGCCATTGTATCATAGACTTGATATTTCCTTTACTAAAAAATTCATCATGTTTGGAAATAAACCATCGGAGTTCAACTTCTCTGTGTACAATGTCTATGGTAGAAAAAATCCGTTTTCAGTTTATTTCCAGGATGTTTCAGGAAGTCCTCCACAACCATATAAGCTATCTATTTTGGGAGTTCCATTCCCATCAGCATCATTAACCATCAATTTATAGTCAATTAACAAGCAAGCATGTTTAAGCACAGCATCATTATACTATTGTCAATGATTATCTTAGGCTCCTGCATTGAGCCTGTGACAATAAACCATGAGGATTATCCAACCAATTTGATTGTAGAAGGGCGAATTACAACTGATCGAGGCCCACACAGTATCAGACTAACTAAAAGCGCTCCATACGGCAGTATTTTTGATGGAACGGTAGCCCCAGTGACTAATGCAACGGTAAGCATAAAAAGGAACGATGGTGAAGTAACAATTTTGAATCACATAGATAACGGCTACTACTCCACTCCTGCTGACTTTAGAGCTGAGGTTGGAAAAAGCTATGTATTACTTTTTGAATACAATGGTAATAACTATCAGAGTTATCAGGAAGAAGTAATGCCGCTAAGTGAATTAGAAGAAGTAAAACCTGTATTCGCAGAGCATCCATACCTCAATGAATCCAATACTCTGTCCTATAATTCAGGTGTTGATATTTATGCCAAATACACAAAAAGTGATAGTACTTCTAACTATAATATGTGGGAATACAGTGGAGTCTACTACATCAACACTTTTCCAGAGTTATACATAGCATACACAAGAAGAGGCCCTGTGTCAATGCCTAAGACATGCTGTGCTGATTGCTACAAGTCAGAGGAAAGTAGTGAAATTATGATCAGCTCATTTGACCTGGGAGCAACCACTGCAAACCAAAAGTTATTTTTCCTGGAAGATGACGGGTACAGATTTTATGATAAATATGTATTGACACTGAATAGATACTCAATGACCCAAAAAGCGTATCAATTTTACAAGCTGGTGGAGCAACAGCTAAAAATAAATGGAGACATCTTTGACCCCCCTCCAGCAACTATCAGTGGAAATATTATCAACATCGATAATCTTGATGAATTGGTAGTTGGGTATTTTTCTGCATCTCAGGTAACTACAGATACCTTAGTCATAACAAGTGATAACCTTGATTATCAAGTTAGCCTGCCAGTATACCCAGATGACTGTAGAGTACTCCCAAACACAACTACAACTAAACCAAGTTATTATTAAACTCCGAAATCATTGGTCAGCATCATTCAGTTTTACTTAGCTCGTATGCTAAACTGAATGATGAATTTTAATTCCTCCACCCCAGAATAATTTGTAAAGTTGAAATTTATTCAGTTATGCTATATATTAGCAATATCTGAATGATCCATTTCAAGAACTCCATACTACCCATATTAGTAGCGCTTATTGCTACTACATCGTGCATTGAACCAGTAAATGTTAAACACGAAGATCAATCAGGAGTTCTTACCGTAGAAGCACAAATAACCACCGAGGCAAAGGCCCATTTAGTTCATCTTACGACGAGTGCTCCTTATGGAGGTGTTTTAAAAGGAATTGTCAAACCTGTTGAAAACGCAGAAGTCATCATTAAAGATGATATTGGCAATACCACAGTTTTGTCCTACGATTCCTCCGGAACTTATCACACACCAGAATACTTCAAAGCTGAGGTTGGCCGTTCTTACATATTGGATATCTCTTACGATGGAAATGAATACATCTCCCTTAAAGAAAAAGTAGACGCTGTGGGCACAATTGATGAACTGGTAGCTACCAATAAAGAAGTTCCTTATTTATCAGAAAGTGGAGCATTAACTCATTATTCAGGCATAGAAGTTTTTGCAAAATACCATAGACAGCCCAATACTGCAGACTACTTCTATTGGAACTATACAGGCCTTTACACAATGTATACGCATCCGGAGCTTTTCATAGCAAGACCACTATTAGGCTTGCCATATCCAGATCCCAAGGATTGTTGTGCTGAATGTTATCGTTTTGAATACAATAATGCAAGAAAGATTTCAAGTTTTGATCTAGGTCAGGATGTAGCTGCTCCGAGACTTTTTTTTATAAGAGATGATGGGTTTCATTTCGCAAAAAAGTACCTTCTCATGGTTCATAGATACACTCTTACAAAAGGTGCCTATCAATTTTTCAAACAACTCAATCAGCAACTTTCTATTAATGGTAATATTTTCGATCCCCCGCCAGTAACACTTCGAGGAAATATTTACAACACCAACAATATCAATGAAACCGTGGTAGGATATTTTGTGGTATCTGATGTAAGCACCGACACCTTATCAATATATCCTGGTGATTTGGATAACTTGCTTCCACTTCCAATATACCCGGATGATTGCAGGGTTCTCCCCAACTCAAGTACGGATAAACCAGTTTTTTACTAAGAAAGTATTTTACTTTGTAGTTATATATTATTTTTCAATTTAGAAAAATATAATTCCCCTTATAATGTCATTTCAAATCAAAAATACATTTCTCAAAGTCATTATCTGTTTAACACTTTACTCGTGCATAACCCCTGTTGATTTAAAAAAAGAAACCACAGAAAATGCTCTGATAGTGGAAGGCACCATTACAACTGCTAAAGGTTCCCATAGTATTAGATTATCCAAAGTAGCCCCTTTTGGTGGAGTTTATTCAGGAAACCCTAAGCCTGTAACGAATGCCCTTGTTTTGATCAAGGATAGTGATGGAAAATCTGTACAAGCAAAACATGATAGTGTTGGTATATACAATACACCTCCCTATTATCAAGCAGAAGTGGGTAAAAGCTATAATCTGATTATTTACCTGGATGAAAAAGTTTACGTTTCTTCAACAGAATATATCGAGAAATTAAATGAACTTGAAGAAATTAACATTCTGTACAATTCCTACCCAGAGCTATCTGAAACAAATGAAGTGATCTATAAAACCGGAGTAGATATCAGAGCGAAATATTCCAAACAGGAGAACACATCAAATTATTATTACTGGGATTATAAGGGGGTTTATCTGGCTAATGCAGCTCCTGAATTACATATAGGATATGATAGATTCGGTCATACATTTCCTGATCCTCTGCCTTGCTGTGCTGCATGTTTTCGTACAGAAAGAACCAGTAAAATCATTACATCGAGCTATGATCTGGGTACAGACACACAGGATGTTAAACTGTTTTTTATCGAGGATGATGGTTATAGATTCAATGATCACTACACGTTGATCTTAAAGAGATACTCGCTTACAAGGGAAGCTTTTCAGTTCTACAAGGAAGTGAATCAACAGCTAAAAATTCATGGAGACATATTTGATCCACCACCTGTCACAATCAGAGGTAATATTTCTAACCTTAATGATCTAGATGAATTAGTTATTGGATATTTTAAAGCTTGTGACATTTCCTCAGATACTCTTCGCATCTATCAAGCAGATTTGAAAGAAGTAAAGCCCTTACCAATCTTTAAGTTCGATTGTCGTGACTGGCCCAATTCATCTACAATTCCTCCAGCATATTATTGATTATGAAAAACATCCCAACACTCCTCTCTTTCATCACTCTAAGCTTGCTTACATGGTCTTGTTACAACAATACCTCAGAGGACAAAACAGTAGTTCTGCTGGAAGACTTGATGTACCTGGGAACAGATCAGGTCAACCCTCTTGCACGGATTTACAGTCTTTCCGAACCGCTTCAGGATCATGGGTTTGAGATCTCCACCAGCAAATCATTCGAAAACTCATCTAAGTTATCACTTGGCCCACGAGACACTCCTGGTCTGTTTACTACTTCGTATGACTCTATTCTACAAGGAGTGGAATACTACTACCGCGCTTATGTTCAGACCAAAAACAATATGATTTACACAGATGCATCCAACTTTCATACCTTCAAAGTACATGCTGACTCGATATCTATTATATATGGAAGACCTGATGACCAGCTTACTGTCTATGGCTCCAATTTCACTAAAGATGTAAAAATATTCTTTGGCGATAAGGAAGCGGAAGTATACAGCCGGATTGAAGACATCAATATCAGAGTAATAGTACCTCCTTCTACCGCACGACTACAACCAATATTTGCACAAATAGATGGTAAAAAAACACTCATTGATACGTTTGAATATATTACAGGTAGATGGACAAAACTTAGTACATCTACCTCAGCTCAAATTTATGGACCTATACAACTTAGGGGAGCAAATTCTTACACCTATTTCCTTGGACAAACTAACACCTACAATGGCAAAAACAACAAGATTCACACGTTAGATTTAAATACCTTTACCTGGGCAGAGCAAACAATGTTTGAAGGGCCCACTATAACCGATGGTTCGTTTTATACTCAATCTGGATATTTTGGATCTGGTGCGGACTCGGTATTCTATCATCCCTTGGATGACACCATTGAATATAATCTCATCAATGAGTTTTGGAAATATGAAGAAACCGGAGTAACTAGATTAGATAGCTTGCCCATAAGGTGTCAGTATGCCGTATGCTATGAAATAGATGGAAACCTATATTTAAGTGGTGGGCTGGGTAAAAACAATAAAACACCATTGTATCAATCGCATTCATACAAAAATGGAGTCTGGACCAAACTCAGAAATCTTCCATTTAGTACCAGTAGTCAATTCCCACAAATCACCCATGATGGTAAAGTTGTATTTATCAATTCGAAAGGAGAATTCTGGGTATATAACCCATTAACTGATAAATATAGATTGCATGGCTACCTTCATTCTACTCTTTTGCAAGGTTCTTTTACTTTACGAGGAAGTAGTGGTCAGGTTCATTTTGGTCTTGACAGACTAGGAAATAAAGTCTATAGACTGGACATTGAAACCACAGAGGAAGGATTCTACAAGCCGACTTTCATACCTAAAAATGACTTCCCTGGAGATCAAAGATTTGTGAACAAGTTAACCTTCACCATTGGGGACAAGATTTATATATACAGGTGTAAAGATACTGTGAGTCCTGTGGAGACGGAGCTTTGGATGTTTGAACCCAATGAATTCCCTGAATAGATAGTGCAACCCTAGACCATACGAAAATTGCTATTTCCTGTAAAGAAAACTATCATAAGTCTGTATCTATTAGCTAATCTCTGCATTATGGATGCATATTAACCTGTAAATCACATTGCTCCGATGACATTGAATTATCTAAGAGATTCTCTCCAATGCTCTGATTTTAGGATATCCTACAAAACCTTAGTTGCTAATAGCTATGGTTTATTCCTAATCATCCTGGTTCTTCTTCTAGGATGTAATAATCAGGGAGAAGATGCAAAAACTATTCTGCTTCTTGAGGATATTCTTTTTATTAATAGTGATCAAATCAACCCTCTAGGTAGAATCTACAGTATTTCTGCCCCTCTTCAAGATCATGGGTTTGAATTAGCAAAAACTGACTCTTTCAACAATATTATCCAAATTTCATTAGGTCCACGTAAAACACCTGGCCTGTTTACTGCAGAATATGATTCACTCGAACAAGAAACTAAATACTATTACCGGGCATATGCCCTGACTGAAAACCAAAAAGTCTTCAGCACCATCAGACATTTTCATACATTTAGGAGCAATGTGGATTCTATATCAGCACATTATGGCAATCCAGGAGAAATGATTACCATTATGGGCTCCAATTTTACCAAAACCATTAGTGTATTCTTTGGATCAAATGAGGCTAAAATCATTAACCGAATAGCGGATATCAGAATAGATGTGCTAGTACCGAAATCAAGACAGAACCTTACACCAATCATAATAAAATTTGATGATTATAAGTTGCTGGCTGATACATTTGAATACATTACTGGGAAATGGACACAATTGGAAGACATCAAGTTTGAAAACCGGTATAATGCTATCCAATTCCAATCTGACACCACTTACACAGTTTTATTCGGTGCTTCTAATTATTTAGAAAGCACTGTGTCAACACAAATAAATACCTTATCTCTTAGCTCAAGTATTTGGGCATCAAAATCTCTGACCACCCTGACGCCATTAATTGGCGCTTTTTATACTCCATCTGGTTATTTTGGTTCCGGCTCTGTAAAGGTTGAAAAGCTAAGTGAGTCAATAGCATCATATTATCCATTTTATTCCTTTTACAAATATGATGGTGCTTCATTTCATTATCTGGGTGAAGTTCCTTTTACAAGTCACCTTGGAGTAGGATTCGAAATCAGAGGAACAGTTTTCTATGCTGGCGGATATGGCAAGAGCAAAGCTTCCAATATTCAAAAAATGTACTCATATACAAATAGCACATGGAAAAGGCGCAAAAACCTGCCATTTATATTCAATGCAGAATATCCTTACATAACATTTAAGAACACAGAGATATTTATCAATCCATCAAAAGAAGTATGGATGTATGACCCCAGCCAGGAGAATTTCATACAAATAGGGCAATTTCCTTACAATCTGTTAGAAGAAGGGACAATTGTCAACAACGATGGAAATATGTATGTTGGCCTAGATCACCTTAGCAACAAAATGTATCGGATGGAAATTAGTATATCGGGCAACAATAAACCCAAAGTGCAATTCATTCCAAAAACAGATTTTCCGGGTAATGTAAGATACAGAACGGAACTTTCTTATGTGTATAGTGGTAAAACCTATTATTTCAGAGCTCAAGTATCTTCCAACACCACAAAGGAAATGGAGCTTTGGATGTTTGAACCCAATGAATTCCCAGATTAAAAAACCTACCGACGTGAGCTTTGATCTCACGTCGGTCGCTATTTTCTAATTTTTGGACAGAAAATTCTTCTTAGCCTTAAAAACCTTTTCACTCACAGCTTCATCTTCCCAGTATTCCTGGTTTTGGGATGAAGTGAAAGCTCCGTTACTATAAGCTGAAATGCTCGCATTGGAACCATCTTTCAGAGTGAATTTTACATCATACAACGCAGAACCCTGAGTGGCATCAGTGAACTTACGGCTATTGAGATAACGCAAGCCTTGCAGGTAGTTGGCCACACTAGCCGAATCCGCCAGAGCACCAGCAACTTCCCAACCTGACATTCCTTGTTCCAACACAAACCCACTATCCGGATAATTGAATGCAATGCTCTCAACAGAATCTTTTTCAAGCCTTAATACATCATCATTTCTATATGCGTTGGCTCCCTGGCTGATACTCATTTTCATGAAATTGTCAGCCACATAAACATCCTTGTCATCAGAAAGCCGAACATACGAGTGATATGATCTCTGTCCGGAGACATTAAACCTACCAAGAACGATATCAAGTGTTTTGTCATTTCCTTCATGAACAATGACTCTCGTTCCGGAATCATCTACCTGGAAGTCTTTCCAGGAGTCCTCGGATCGGGAAGCCAATCTACTCGGCTGGATATTCTCCAAATTTTGAATCATTGCTTTTACAGTAGCCTCATCAGCCACATACTTCCCATCTACCTTCCAATCGTCGCCTTGCTTTTCCAGTAGTGTAGTATCCTGAGTAGATAGGATTTCAACCTTAGTCACTTTATCTACATCCACATCTACCAGATCAGAGCGAAATGACTCACTCCTCCCACTGTTCCCGGTAAACTTTACGACTAAAAACACCCCAACAAGCACTACCAAAACGATCAATAATCGTGTGATACTTTTTCCGTTCATAAAACGATTTATTTAAAGGTTCATTGATTATTCATAATTGCCTTGCATCCACTTCTGACGCTTGCGCTGCAATCGCTGCTTTCTGATAAAGGCATAAATCAGGATCAACAAAATAGGTGCGAACACATTGCCGTACTTCAAAATAAGCTTTGTGCTGTCTTCTACTGATTCCAGTGGCCTACTGGTGATTCCTTTGGTACGTAAGTCAATCAAGCCCGTATCATCAGCGATCCAGTCGATAGAATTGGATGCAAGGTTAATGTTATCAGGATTTTGTTGCTGTGGCCTCTGCCCTTCTCCATTCACACAGAAAGTGCCATTGGATATATATACAATTCTGCTATTGGCTTTTTCCAATGCTGCCGCCACGGTTTGTGGGCCAGAAGGAAAATCAGCATTTGTCCACTTTTTCTGGATATCCAGATAAGTTGGAGCTGATACAAATCCGGACTTTTCAGAAGTCATTACCAAAGGCATTTGACTCCATGCCGTATCCTGCTGGTTAAAGGTCAATGCAGTTGTGAATGGAAAAATCACTCCTTCCAAACCTTGAGTAATCGAATGATCTTCAAAGTTGTTCAAATTGGGGAAATATGGAAATTCAACCTGCGAATTAATAGTAAAGAACCCCTTACGTTGCTGCACATTAACCGAAATACATTGTGCATCCACCACAAAGCGGTCATCCACTGTTAGTCCTTTCCCAGCTAACCAGCCTTTGAGCCCAACATCTGTAGTGTTAGATAGCAAACCTTGTTGCAAATCACCTTCCACATTGCTATGTGCTATGAAAAGCCCCCCACCATTATTAAGGTACTTATCCAGTTTAGCGAATTCATACTGATCCACAGAATCCTTCGGGTAGATCCAAATCAGTGATCGATAATATGAAGGAACTACTGAAGTGTCTCTCAAATTAAACGGCTCTACATCATACAACACAGAAAGCTGTTCCATTAGCTGAGGTAAAGCCCTTATGCTCGGCTCGCCATACCCCTGAATCAAGCCAAGCTTTGGTTTATCAGCAATAGATACTTTTTTAATGGCAGTGGTGATCGCATATTCCATCGCAGCGCCAGGCTGGATTAGTGGGATGACTTCCTTACGATCATCCATTTTTAAAACAGCTCCCATATAGGCTCTGAGCTGCTGCACCTGATCCCGTTCAGTTACATTGACCATAACAGGGCTAACACCATTCTGCTGAGCATCTCTTTCGGCTTCTTCGTTTTCGTTTGGATTGACAAACTCAAAGACAATATTACCTCCTGAGCGATTCTCATATTCAATCAATTGATCCTGAAAATCCTGCCTGCCTTTCAGTAATTGTGGAGGTAAATCCTCAGAAAAATATGCTGTAATGGTGATCACACCATTCAACTCATCCAATACCTCCTGCGTCGCTTCACTGAAAGTATATTGATTCTCCTCTGTGAAATCGAGTCTAAAATAAAGTTCATTGGAAATCAAATTGGCTACCAGGATGATCGCCAAAACAATTCCTAATTGTATGATTATGTTTTTTCGGTTCATCTTGATTCTTGATTTAAGATTGCCAGTTTCTTTTTGAAAGCATCACTTGCGAAAGCAAAATGCCAATACCGATAATCGACCCGAAATAAATCAGATCACGACTATCAATCACTCCTCTGCTCATGGATTCGAAATGAGAGCTCATACTTAAGTAATGAAATAGCTCACCAAAGAAACCTCGGGTAGTATTACCCATCACATCGAAGAGTAACTGAAAGAAGATGCCCATAAAAATGGCAAGCAAGAATGCTACAATTTGGTTCTGCGTAAGACTACTGGCGAAAAGACCAATACTGATATAGCTGGCTGACAGCATCATCAGTGCCAGATACCCGCCAATCACAGCACCATCATCGATATTCCCAAGTTGGGAAATAGTGATATAATAAGGCAATGTGCACAGCAAGGCAATTACCACCAGAATAAAACTGGCCAGGAATTTACCCCAAACAATCTGGCTGTCTGTCACCGCTTTGGTAATCAACAGCTCAATCGTTCCAGCCTTGTTTTCTTCTGCTATCATCCGCATGGTAATAGCCGGTATAAAAAAGAATAATGACCAAAAAGCTATACCATAAAATACCTGCATACTCGCCTGACCGATCAGAAACACATTGGTACCCACCAGCCATGTGAATGTGCCACTGAGCCCCAAAAACAAAATGATCATCACGTAAGCCACCAGCGAATCAAAAAAGGATGCAAGCTCTCGTTTTGTTATTATCCAGACTTTGTTCATCACAAATTCATTTAATTCCTTAATTATTTCGTCAATTTCTGGAAGACATCTTCCAATCTGGTCTCCAAACCGGTCATCTCCATCAGATACCATTTGTTCTGCACACAGAGATCAAAAATCTCTTTCCTTGAAGAAGCATCCGGTTTGCTTTGCACGTTGAACCAGCCAGCCTTTCCGTCTATACCTGTTACTTTCTCTACTGAAGCCAAACCACGAACAGCCGATTCCACTTTGGCGGGGTCTGCTTCAATATTGATTTTCAACAGCTCCTGACCTTGCGACTGGCTTCTGAGTGTATCAGATGTTCCATCCGCAACGATTCGCCCTCTATTAATGATAAGAATGCGATCACAAGTAGCTTCCACTTCAGAAAGAATGTGACTACTGAGAATAACTGTCTTCTCCTTGCCCAGATCCTTGATCAAATTTCGGATTTCTACAATCTGGTTAGGGTCAAGACCTGTTGTTGGTTCATCAAGCACCAGCACTTCAGGATCATGAATCATTGCCTGGGCCAGACCAACACGCTGACGATATCCTTTGGAAAGCTCATTGATGTTTTTGTGCTTTTCACGATCCAATCCACAACGATCAATCATATCGCTGATGCGGGAAGGAATTTTATCCTTGGGCACACCCTGAATCTCTGCTGTAAATCGGAGATAGTCCACTATGGGCATATCCAGATAGAGCGGGTTATTCTCCGGTAGGTAACCAATCTTCTTCTTGATACCCTCCGGATCAGAATGAATCGACAAGTCGTCCAATCGCACATCACCAGAACTTGGGGCCATAAAGCAGGTAATGATCTTCATAGTGGTACTTTTTCCGGCACCATTTGGCCCCAGGAACCCTACCACTTCCCCAGTTTTAATCTCAAATGATATGTCGTTGACAGCTTTTTGCTCACCGTACTTCTTAGTGAGATTTTCTACTACAATTGACATAGTTTAATGTGTTTTTTAAGAATTCAGAAGAGCCTGAGTGTTCATTAAATTTGGTTGGTGAAAACTTCAAACTTCATCTGTGGATTAAACTGATTTTCAAATAAATAACAATGGAATACCGCTTGAATTTAGCGAAGGCAATTATAACAGGTATGAAAGATTATTTCAAGTCGTAACGGTTGTTAAAAAGTGTTAATCATTTTCATCTGAATTGTAATAATTCAAAATTCACTTACAACTATTTTTAATGTAGGGTTGTCTACAAAAAAAACATAAAATATGAAATACTTCTGGATAGTTACTTTATTGCTGTTTTCTAATTTGCTTCAAGCACAGAATAAACAAAAAAAACTTTACATAGGTATCAACTTTGGCACCGGGGATAGTGAGATGGTCCACTTTGGATTAATAGCTGATGATGGAGGCAATTACTCGAAAAACTACAAGAGTGTAGGCGTAAGTTTCCTTTCAAACCTGAGTAAATCCATTGATCTGGAAACAGGAATAACCATCACCAATCATCCGGATCTTTCCTACAGTCCACCTTTTTATCCAGGAAGACCTGATACCATGTATTATGATAGTAAGACTTTGGTGGCGATTCCGGTTTTAGCCAGAATACATTTTTGGAAATACTTCTTTATCAACCCTGGATTAGTATTTAGTATTGATCCTTCCAAGCAAACAGAACGATTTGATAACCAATCGGGAATTGGACTAAACCTTGGTTTTGGAGCACAGTATGATTTTGATTTTGGACTCTCCCTGTTTGCCAATCCGTATCTCCGATTTTACACCATGCCCATTAGTTTTTCGGGTGTTAATTACCCAGAACATTTGACCGAGTCTGGTTTTAGATTTGGGATTATGTATCGTTTGACTAAAGGTGATTAGATAATATTAACCTCCGTCTCAAGCTCCACACCAAACTTGCTATAAACTGACTTCTGAATATCCTTTGAGAGATTAACAATATCCTGCCCTTTGCCACCTCCATGATTGACCAGAACAAGCGGTTGTTTATCATGCACACCAATGGCTCCTCGTCTGTGTCCTTTCCAGCCACATTGATCTATGAGCCACGCTGCTGGTATCTTAGTAGAATTATCATCCACCTTGTACCCAGGAATCCGATCAAAAGCCGCTCGCAAAGAATCAAAATAATCGCTTTCTACAATTGGATTTTTGAAGAAACTTCCAGCATTACCAATTTCTGCAGGATCGGGAAGTTTTGACTGACGGATGTTGATCACCGCCTGGCTCACTGCCTTTAATGAAAGTTGCTCCACTCCCATAGCTTCCAGGGTCTCCTTCAGATTGCCATAGCTAATGTTAAAAACTGGCTTTTTACTAAGCCTCAGAAAAACCTTTGTGATAATATAATTGTTCTTGCGAGCTCCTTTAAAGACAGAATACCGATATCCAAACTTACAATCTTCATTGTAAAACCTCACAATCTTTCCTGTCTTCACTTCATAAGCTTCCAGGCTATGAAACACATCCTTGATCTCAACGCCATAAGCTCCAATATTTTGCATTGGTGCTGCTCCGACTGTCCCAGGAATAAGAGAAAGGTTCTCTATTCCCCCAAGCCCATTCTCTACTGCCCAGAGTACACTTTGATGCCAACTTTCTCCTGCTCCAAAGCTCACAATCACAGACTCACTTCCATCCTGAACCACCTCAACTCCAGGAATCTCCATTTTCACAACCATCCCAAGAAAGTTTCTGGTAAAGAGAACATTAGACCCTCCACCCAAAATCATTTTCTTGACTGTCTTGTACTTATTAGTGTTATACAATTCTGAAAGGTCCTCAGCAGAAGCGATACTGGCTTTCAGCTGAGTTCTGACATCCAAATGAAATGTTTGATGTTCTTTTAATGAATAGTTCTCCTCTACCAACACAATTTTGAGCTATTTGAAATGACGTCTCGAAAGTAGGCATAAAAGCCCACTTTCAAAATTACAGATTCACATAAACCACCTGACCATCAATTATGGTCATGACCACCTCAGTTTCCAGAATCTCCTCTTCCGAAATGGTCATGATATCTTTATTTAGAATTGTGAAATCTGCATATTTCCCTTCCTCAATACTCCCAATCTGATCTTCCATAAACGCTCCGAATGCAGGCCATAAGGTGTAGGATTTCAGTGCTTCCTGTCTGGTCATTTTCTGAGATGGTTCGTAACCACCTTCAGGATTTCCTGATAAAGTCTTTCTGGAAACTGAGGCGTAAAAACAAGCCAATGGATTCACTGGTTCAACGGGCGCATCTGTTCCGTTGATAATTTTAGAGCCAGAATCAATCAAATCACTCCACATGTAGGCACCAGTCTCAATCCTTTCCTTACCAAGTCTGTCAATGGCCCAAGGTCGATCTGAAGACATATGAATGGCTTGCATCGCTGGTAAAACACCTAACTTAGCGAATCTTGGCAGATCCTGCGGATCGATATGCTGCGCATGTTCTATTCTGAACCTTAAATCATTCGATACGTCACCATGTGTGCTAAAAGCTTCCTCATAAATGTCCAACACTTCCCTGTTGGCCCGATCTCCAATCGCGTGGGTACAAACCTGAAATCCAGTTTCCAGAGCCTGATTAGTTAGTTTTTTGATTTCGGACATTGGTGTGGTATTATGGCCAAACACACCTGGTGCGTCACTGTACTCTTCAAGCAACCAGGCTCCTCTTGAGCCCAGTGCACCATCGGAATACAGTTTTATTGACCTGATATTCAAATGATCATTGTAAAGATTTGATTGAGGTCCTTTATTGAAATATTCTGCTACAGTGGCGGAATCATATCCGGCAATCATGGCATGTATTCGCAGTTTCAAATCCTGATTCTTAGCAAACTCTTCAAACAGCTGGAGGTCAGCTGAAACCGACCCAGCCTGGTGAAATGAGGTAATTCCATTTTCCAAACAATGATCAATGGCTAGTTGCAACTTCTCCGTCTTGGCAGCCTTGGCTTCTGTAGGAATGATTCTTCTGACCAAATAACTTGCAGTTTCATTAAGGATTCCTGTTGGCTGCCCATCCAATCCTTTGAACACATCACCTCCATCAGGACTCTGAGTAGTATCATTAATACCGGCTAGCTGCATCGCCTTAGCATTGACCAAAACCGCATGTCCACTTGCATGACTGAGGACTACCGGGTGATTAGGAACTGCTTCGCTAAGTAAATTATGCGTCGGAAATCCATTAAACATGCCTTCAGGTTCCTGCTCCCATTTATTCTGGTGCCAACCTCTTCCCAGTATCCATTTGCCCTCGGGTGTACCCTCTGCTCGGAGCTTCACCATTTCCACTACTTCATCATAGCTCTTTGCCGCTGACAAGTCTACATTTATCAGATTACTCCCAATGCCCATGATATGAGCGTGCCCTTCAGCAAAGCCTGGGAAAACCACTTTTCCTTCCAAATCCAGAAGCATTGTACTATCCCCACTTAGCTCCATAATCTCTTCCCTTGAGCCAACTTTTATAATCCTTCCTCCTTTTACGGCAACAGCCTCTGTCTTTGGATTTGCATCATTTGCTGTATAAACCAAACCATTGATTAATACCAAATCAGCCTGACTTCCATTTTTACCACAGGAAATTAGGATTAATGCATTGACAATCAGTAGAAAATATATTCTCATTGTATTCTTAAGTAAATGTGTTTATCTCAAGCCCAAATTACTCTTTTTTATATTAATCCCTTAACTTTGCGCCTCCATTCGAGTGAATGGATTTCTGGTTGAGACTGGAAAGATCTTTTAACTAAATCCTTTTGCACCAATGACTCTAAGTGCAAAGGCGTATTACAGAGTCATTTTTTATTATGGCAGAAGAAAAAAAAGAAGAGCTTCAGGAAGAACAAAACACAGAAGCTCAGTCAGCTGAACCTACTGAGGCAAAAGCTGAAGAAGCCAAAACTGAAGAGGTGAAAGAAGAAGCACCTGCTGAAGAAGTAAAAGCGGAAAAAGCTGAACCATTTACTGAAGAAGGCACTCCTGAAGTAGCAGCTCCAATTGCAGAGCCTGTGACTGATGTTTGGGATACTGCGCAAGATGATGGTTTCGGAGAGGAATACTCTGATGCTGACCGCAAAAAAATGGAAGCGCTCTATGAGTCTACTTTGAACCAAATCACTGAAAAAGAAGTGATGACTGGTGTGGTAGTAGGGCTTACTAACAGAGACGTAATCGTAAACATCGGTTTCAAATCAGACGGATTGGTTTCTCTCTCTGAATTCAGAGATATTGAGGACCTTAAGCCTGGTGACGAAGTAGAAGTTTACGTGGAGGAACAAGAAAATGCCAATGGCCAGCTGGTTCTTTCAAGAAGAAAAGCCAAAATCGTTAAAGCATGGGAAAACATCCAGAAAGCATTGGATGAGGATCTTGTGATAGACGGTATGGTGAAGAGAAGAACCAAAGGTGGTCTGATTGTAGATATTTACGGTGTAGAAGCCTTCCTTCCAGGTTCACAAATTGACGTGAAGCCTATCAGAGACTTTGATGTTTTTGTAGGTAAGAAAATGGAAGTGAAAGTGGTGAAAATCAACTACGCTAACGATAACGTAGTAGTTTCTCACAAAGTGCTGATCGAAAAAGATATCGAAAAGCAAAAAGCTGTAATCCTGGAGAACCTGGAAAAAGGTCAGGTACTGGAAGGTGTGATCAAGAACATGACCAACTTCGGTGTATTCATCGACCTTGGAGGTGTGGACGGTCTCCTTCACATTACAGATATCTCTTGGGGAAGAATCAACCATCCGGAAGAAGTGCTTTCACTTGATGAGAAAGTGAATATAGTTGTTCTTGACTTTGATGATGACAAGAAGAGAATTTCTTTGGGTATGAAGCAGTTGACTGCTCATCCTTGGGATTCTTTGGATACAGCCATCGAGATTGGGTCTAAAGTGAAAGGTAAGATCGTAAACGTAGCAGATTACGGTGCATTCCTTGAAATCATCCCAGGCGTAGAAGGTTTGATCCACGTATCTGAAATGTCATGGTCTCAGCACCTGAGAAACCCTCAGGACTTCATCAGCGTTGGTGATGAGCTAGAAGCTGTTGTATTGACTATCGACAGAGACGAAAGAAAAATGTCTCTTGGAATCAAGCAATTGACTGAAGATCCTTGGACTAAGCAAGATGTATTGACCAACTACGCTGTTGGAACCAAGCACACGGGTATTGTAAGAAACCTTACCAACTTCGGCTTGTTCATCGAGCTTGAAGAAGGTATCGACGGTTTGGTACACGTATCTGACCTTAGCTGGACGAAGAAAATCAAGCACCCATCTGAGTTTGTGAAAGTAGGCGAAGAATTGGAAGTTGTAGTGATGGAGCTTGATGTTGAGAACAGAAGACTTGCATTGAGCCACAAACACCTTGAAGAAAATCCTTGGGATACTTTCGAAACAGTATTTACAAGAGGTTCTATTCATAAGTGTACTGTGATCTCTAAAAACGACAGAGGTGCAATGCTTGAGCTTCCTTACGGACTTGAGGGTCAGGTAAGCACTAAAAACCTTCAGAAAGAAGACGGCAACAATGCCAATGAAGGTGAAACGCTTGATTTCAAAGTAATGGAATTCTCTAAAGATGAGAAGAAAATTGTTCTTTCTCATATTGCTACCTGGAAAGAAGGTGCAGAGCAACCAGCTCCTGCAGCTCCTAAGAAAAAAGGTGGTAAAGCTAAATCCAATACATTGAACAAGATCAACCAGGAATCTGAGAAATCAACTCTTGGAGATCTTGATGCACTGTCTGCACTGAAAGAGAAAATGGAAGAAGCAGCCAAGCCTGTAAAAAAAGCAGCTCCTAAAAAAGCCGAAGCTCCAAAAGAGGAAGCTAAAGCTGAGGAAACTGCTCCGGAAGCAGAGGAAAACAAAGAAGAATCAAAAGATTCTGAATAAAACCTTAAACCGGGAGCCAAAAGGCTTCCGGTTTAAAATCTTATTTACTTTATTTGCACTCGCAAAACAAAAGGTCCTGTGGCCGCCCGCCTGCCGACTAGGCAGGAGTGGCGATAGCCAAGAGGCCAGCAAATTAAAAAAGGTCCTGTGGCCGAGTGGCTAGGCAGAGCTCTGCAAAAGCTCGTACAGCGGTTCGAATCCGCTCGGGACCTCAAAACACGAAAAGCTATCCGAATGGATAGCTTTTTTGTTTTTTGGTGATTTGCACCTTCTAAATCATATTATCTTCACTCCCATCTCTGAAAATTAATACCTTCCTAAAATTCATGGAAGCCTACATTAACAACCAAAAATTTCCTTATTTTGAAGCTCGATGAAGAAACAGGTACTTTTTGGTGTTGTGTTTGTGCTAATTGCCCAGTTTGGGTTGGCTCAGGATTTTCTATCCTGGCAACTCAACGACCGGTATTTTAGTGCGCAAGTAGGTCTTGGTTTTGCTTCTTACCGTGGCGAATTGAAGCATAATTCCAGTTTCCAACACCAGGTTTCCAACCTTTCACTCGGAGTAGAAGCCCGACTATGGAGCAGGGTTGCTGCCAGAGTTGAGTTAGGCAGATATTACATTCAAGGCAGCGACAGGCATGCGGCAGACAGTTCTTTTGCCAGACAAAGAAATCTATCATTCCATTCTGTGAACTATGAAGCGAGTATCCAGGGGATATTTTACATGAGAAAATATGCTGGAGCTTATTACAAAAGACATAGACTAGACCCTTACCTGATGGCTGGAGTGGGAACGACATTTATCAGTCCTCAGGCTGACCTTGGTGGCCAGTCCTACGACCTGTATAAGCTACATACAGAGGATAAAACATACAGCCGCTGGACCATGATCATTCCTGTAGGTGCAGGACTTAAGTGGAGGTTGACACCCTTTATGAACTTCATAACTGAAGTCACCTATAGATACACTTTCTCTGACCACCTGGATGATGTATCCGGCAACTATCCTAACTCCTATCCTAACCTACTCACACAGCTACTTTCAAACCGTAAAGATGAAGTTGGTGTAATCAATCAGTCTGCCTATGACAGATTAGTTTCTGGCAACCCTCGCGGTGACAACACCAACAAAGATGCTTACCTGTTTCTAAATCTAAAGTTTGAATTTTTCTTACCTCCGAATCTTTTTAGTGGGGGTGCCAAATCTGGAATGAAAAAATAAGTTTTCAGCGCAAATCAGTCAAAGCCTTCACAACCCTTTCTTGCTGAGTGGAGTCAAGAGCTGTACCACTTGGAAGACAAAAGCCTCTTTCAAAAAGATTTTCACAAATACCACCTCCAACGAATTCAGTATTGGCATATATCGGTTGCAAATGCAACGGCCTCCAAAACCTCCTGGCCTCAATATTAGCTTCTTCAAGTTTTTGAACAATGAAGTCAGGGTTTATGCTTTCCAAATACTCTTGTTTTATTAAAAATGGATTGGTCCAGTGATTACTACCTGACAAAGCAGACGTTGGCTCTAACCAATCTAATGATCTGAGTTCAGTCAAATAATAATTATGAACCGCTTCCTTTCTTTTGAGAAATGCATCAAACTTAGCTAACTGGCTAAGCCCCAATCCTGCCAGAACATTGCTTAAGCGATAGTTATAACCAAGTTCCAAATGCAGATACTGAGCTGACTGAGCTTTGGATTGATCAGACCAGAATCTTACCTTCTCAGCATCCCCACTATTCTTACAAATAATTGCACCACCTCCTCCTGTTGTAATCAATTTGTTGCCATTGAATGAAATCACCCCATAATCACCAAAGGTACCCAGCGTTTGCCCCTGATATTCACTTCCCACAGCTTCTGCAGCGTCCTCAATGAGTTTGATTCCAAACTTATCACATATTGCCACTATATCACAGATCAATGCTGGTCTACCAAAAATATGAGTTACAATGACTGCTTCAGGCATATTTCCGGTTCCTGAATGCTTTATAAGGTATTGCTCCAAAAGATCCGGATCAAGATTCCAAGTTGCTGATTCACTGTCCATAAAAACCGGCACACCACCTTCATATCGCACAGCATTTGCAGCAGAAATGAAGGTAAAAGATCCCACTAGAACCTTATCACCAGGTTTAATTCCCGCCAGCTTTACAGCCATATGTAAAGCTGAAGTGCCGGAATTCAGCAAAACCAAATTTGGATAGCCAAACTGCTGAATCAACTGCTGTTCAAACAATTTTAACTCTGGCCCTACCGGAGCAATCCAACCATTCCTGATAGTCTCAGCTACCAGTTTCACATCGCTCTCATCCACATTAGGAGCTGAAAAATAAATTCTGGGTTCTGTCAATTGATTAAGCCTTATTTAAAATATTAGAATGGTAGTCGGCTTCCTGGAAGCGAAACAACTGAACAATGGTTTTCAGCAAGATTTTTAAGTCGAGAAGGAAAGATTGGTTTTGAACATACTCGACATCAAATACCAGTTTATCCTTTAAGGAAATAGCATTTCGTCCGTTCACCTGAGCAAGTCCGGTTATTCCTGGCTTAACAGTATGTCTTTGATGTTCCACTTCAGTATAATCATCAAGATAGCTTTCAAAGAGTGGCCTTGGCCCAACAAAACTCATATCGCCGGAAATAATGTTAAAAAGCTGCGGCAGTTCATCCAGTGACGTTCTTCTTAGAAATGATCCAAAAGGAAATATCTTGCCCTCATCCATTGTTCTGAATTTATACAATGTGAACAACTTCTCTTTGTAGCCAGGACGCCTTTGGCTAAAAACCACTTTTCCTTGCAGTAAGAAAAGTAAAATGGATATCACAATTATCAACGGACTTGATACCAACAGCAGAATAATTGCCAACAGGAAATCAATAATAGGCTTGTAAAAACTAAAATATTTTGAAGGTATCTCCATATGATTGATCCAAAAGTATGCAATCTGCTGTTTTCTTAATATTTTTCCAATCTGAAAACTTCAATATGATATTGTTATATCAGATGAAGTGAAAGTGCGCTACCGCCCTATTCTGCACTTTATGGATTGAAAGGCATTTTTATTACTGGATTTAATCCTGTGTTTAGATTTCTGATACAGGTTTCCTGTAAATTTACCTAAAAGCTATCAGGCAAAACCACTTCCTTCTCGCCCCGCAGCTGAAGGAGATTAAATATTTTACTCAAGAATGAAAATAATTAGGTTTCTACTCTTCCTAGCAATAACCTGCTCATTGGCTGTTGCCCTCAACTCACGTATTACAACCATTCCTCCTCTTGGAAAATTCCTGAGCCCTTTTCATGGTTTTTGGCAAAATGCAGAAAAGGAAGCCATCACCTTCAGCGAAGAGATAAACCTCCCGGGGCTTTCAGCTCCAGTGCAGGTATATTATGATGAAATGTACATTCCCCACATTTTTGCATCCAACAACAAGGACCTTCATACAGTCCAGGGATATGTTGCTGCCAGGGACAGACTCTGGCAAATGGACTTCTTATCACGCGTGGTAACAGGCCGATTGTCTGAGGTGCTAGGTGAATCAATGGTAGATGCCGACAAATACCTTCGCAGGATTGGAATGAAAAAAATGACTCAGGACATCACGAAAGTCACTCTTGAAAATCCTGAAATTGAAGAAATAATTATTGCCTACACTAACGGAGTAAATGCCTATATCGATCAGCTCAACTATGCTGATTATCCTGTAGAATTCAAACTACTGAACTACAGTCCGGAGCGATGGACAAATGAAAAATCTCATTTGGCGTATGCCTTACTATCTCAGACCTTATCCATGAGTGAAGCGGATTTGGAAAACACCAACGCGCTTGCATTATTGGGAAGGGATATTTTCGACCTTTTATATCCTGATCAACTGGGTAATCTTGATCCTATTATTTCAAAGGATCGCAAATGGGATTTTGAGCCTATCAAAGTCAAAAAACCAGATATTGAATTTCCGCTCATTAAGACCAGAGAAACAATAGAAAAGCCAGACCCACTAAATGGCAGCAATAACTTCGCTGTAGCTCCATCCAAATCAAACAGTGGTCATGTGTTACTTGCCAATGAACCGGATCTCTCTTTGAGTCTACCATCTATCTGGCATGCCGAGCATCTCCACTCTGATAAGAAAAATGTAATGGGCGTAACCGTTCCTGGTACACCGGTTATCCTAATTGGTTTCAATGATAGTATCGCCTGGGGGGTTACTAATTCTCCCAGAGATCAGGTGGACTGGTATTCTGTGACATTCAGAGATCAATCCCGAAACGAATACCTCTACAACAACCAATGGTTTAAGACTTCAAAAACAATTGAAAAGATCAAAACCGCAGAAGGTGACATCATTTATGACACCATTGTATACACACATCAAGGACCGGTTGTTTATGACCGAAACTATAAATCGGAGAATGGCAAAAACAACTACGCTATGCAATGGATAGCGCACTATCCGAGTAGTACGTTTAAAGCTATGAATAAGGTGAATGAAGCCAAAAACTACAGTGAATTCACCAAAGCACTTAGTTACTTCCAGGGACCACCTCAGAATTTCATCTTTGGATCAGTTCGGGGAGATATAGCCATGTGGCTACCTGGCAAATTCCCAGTAAAATGGGAAGAACAGGGCAAGTTTCTGATGGATGGTTCTGACCCGCAGCAAGAATGGAAAGATTTTATTCCTTTTGATCATTATATGTATCAAAAGAACCCTGAGAGGGGCTTTGTCAGCTCTGCCAACCAGCATCAGGTCGACACACTTTACCCTTATTATGTTTACGATCACCACTTCGAATACAACAGAGGCAGAAGAATCAATGACAGACTAAGGACATTAAACAACATCATCCCTAAAGACATGATGAAGCTGCAAAATGACAACTTCAATTATACTGCGGCTGAAAGTCTACCAATGATGCTTAGCTATCTCGATTCGTCTAGTCTGAATCAGCAGCAGCTCGAGGTTTATAATAAGCTCAAAAACTGGGATTATTTTAATGAGGAAGATTTGCTGGCACCAACATACTATCAACTGTGGTGGGATATTTTGTATGACAATCTGTGGGACGAGTTTGACACAGTTAGCATTGCTATTCAAAAGCCGCATACTTACGTGACGGTTCATCTCCTAAAAACAGACTCTTCATTAGCATTTACTGATGTATTAAAAACACCGAAAAAAGAAACCACACAGGATTTGATACAATTGTCATTTAATCAGTCACTTGACTCCCTGAATTCATGGCAATCTGAGAATGGAGATAACATCAGTTGGTCTACTTTTAAAAACACGACTATTCGCCATTACCTGAGACTTGAACCATTTTCAAGGTCCGACATTAAGATTGGAGGATACAAAAGCATTGTCAATGCAGCTGCCAAAACACATGGGCCATCCTGGCGTATGGTTGTGGAGTTAGATCCAGCCGGTATAAAAGCATGGGGTGTATACCCAGGCAGCGAAACAGGAAACCCTGGAAATCCAGCTTATGCCCACATGATCGACAATTGGGCTAGTGGCACTTACTACCCTCTCCTTTTTGGGAACAATCTTGAAGGATCAGACAAAGTCATTTTCACTCAAACCATCAAACCATAAGCAACATGAAACTTATTGCCAGAATCATAATTATTCTCGCTGCATCTTACCTTCTTTCCTTCTATGCTCCATGGTGGATATTGATGATCATTTCCTTCTTGGTGGGATTTTCAATCTACGGAGGTGGTTTTACCGTCTTTTTATCTGGTTTTTTGGGCGGCGGTTTGTTATGGCTTAGCTACTCATGGTATCTCGACTATCAAACACAATCGATACTTTCTGAGAAAATTGTTAATCTATTTCCATTTGATGACAAACTTTACCTGATCATTCTCTCCGGCCTGATTGGAGGACTGGCAAGTGGGTTCGCAGCTATTACAGGAAATAGCCTGAGACTAATTTTTGTTAAGAAAAAATCTAAAAGCTTTTATAGTTGAGATGGAGTTTTTTCAATCAAAACCCCTGAAGCCACTACTGATATTTCAGTAAGGCTAGAATTTTCATCAAACTCCTTACCAGCGTCTTTTGCATAATGACGAGCAGTTTCCTCATCAAGATTGCTGGAAATTGCCTTACCTTCTATGATGACCTTTTTACCACCTGCATCCTTTGGGACAAAGAATCCATAATCCTTAAAGGTGACTCTGATAGAGCTACCATCATCTGTTTTTAGGGTCATCCAGCAGCCTTTCATTTGACAAACCTCTGCGATTTCAGCTTCAAATTTTACAGGTATACTGTCAGTGGTAGTTACTTTTTCCATCATAGCTCTTGAACCTTCGACGGATTCAGAAGAAATCTTTGCTCCAAATGATTCCCATTTTTGATTGGCAGAATCACAAGAATTCAATCCGATCAATGAAAACCAAATAATCAGGAAGTACACAAAATGTAAAGTGGATAAATGGCTGGATAAGCCTCTTTTTATGTTCATATCTAACTGAATATAGTGTTTAATGCTGTTTATACTTTGTGGGGAACTTAATGCTTAACTGTACACTTGACACATTAAATTTATGTCATTGTTAACCAAAAACTAAGTTATGAAAATTTCAAAAAGTATTCTCGCTTTGTCATTATTTGTTACTGTTATTGCTTTCAGCTCATGCTCTCAAGATGAGCCAATGGATGAAATCATGAGCAAAACAGAAATCAATGCCCCAACCGATCCATCCACTGATGGAACAACAGGTGGCACATCAGAAAATGATCCAGGTAATCCGTAAAAAAATTCACTTCATCGAAAAATACGAAAGTCACAACCATAGATTGTGACTTTTTTTATAGTTTTAGCTCCGTTATTAACCAGCATAACAGAGAGTTGAACAGAATAATTCTATCCATATTATTTTTATCAATCACCTCTATGGTCCTATCAAAAGATTTGTCCGTAGAGTATGATGAAATTATTGCTTTGTACAAAGAACACAAAGGCGGTGATTTGTCTCCCGTTATAGAACCTGCCAAAGCCTTTCTTGAACAGGCAAAATCGGAAAGAGATATTTTCCATATTACAAAAAGCTATTTTTTACTAGGATACATTTATGCTCATACAAATGACTATGGGAAAGCTATAATCCACTATCTGGAAGGGTCACGTAATGGGGAATCAAGTGATGATCCTGAGTTAAACCAAACTATTCTCTCCATTAATAAGAACCTTGCCCTAATTCTTAGCGATTACAAACATTATGATCTAGCTCATCGGTTCAACAATAAAGCTCTTGAAATTGCTGAAGAGACCGACAACCAAAAAGAAATTCTTGAAATAATAGGAATCAATAGAATCCACTACTACCTCGAAGAAGAGAAATTTGAATTGGCAATACAGGAAATTGATTCGATCATCAACAATCTGGACTTAGATGAAAAGATGCTTATTAATCTTTACAATAAAAAAGGTATTGCTTTTGAGCATCTGGACGAACTAAATTTAGCTTATACAAACTTCTCCAAGGCAAGCATATATGACCAGAACCTAAATCCCGAAGAGTATTACCATGTACTGATGAACCTGGCTTTTATTGATACGGAATGGGGCAATTATGATTTAGCGTTGAAAAATCTGAATGAGGCAAGAAAGGTTGTTCCTCTCTTCTACAAAAACCAGAATAAGATGTATTTCCTCATTGAGCGTCGTACTGCTGATGTTAATTTTAGACTTAAGAATTACGCGGAGGCAGAGAAGCACTTTTTTACGGCACTTGATTACATTGATAAATCGGACAGATCTTCCGATTACTTTGAAATTTATAAAGATCTAAGTGAATTCTATTTTCTTCAAAACAATCTAGATAAAGCATTAGAATATAAGACACTCTACTCAGATCATCTTGCACTGTACCTTGAACAACAGAAGGAAATTGAAGAGCTGGATAAAAAGTATAACATTGACCTATTAACGGAAAGGTATTTTGATTTACTCTCTGTTAATCAGGAGAAGAAAGCTGCTGTCAGAACTGCTCAAATTAGCCTTGGAAGTGTGATCCTTATTCTTCTAGGAATTATATTCTATATGGTTTACCAGAAGGTAAGAACGAAAAGAGATATTAAAAGAAAGCTTCTGGAAATTGATTTTAACTCAGAGGTCTAAGCCAATCTTTTCTTTGATAACAGCAAGTATCTTCTCTTGCTTGTCATACAAAGCGGAAATTTTTCCCTTCTGTGATAAATTTTCTTTGATCAGGATTTTCACTAACTCAGTAAGCTCTCCCAAACTAGCATTGTCTCCAAGCTCAGCCCTTAAGTCACTTACCAGATAAGAAATGCGATCTTCAATTGTAAGATATGGAGTAGCAATCTCTTGAAGATTATCTTCAGAAGATTTCCATATCTCCCCCTCACCTTTCAGTAACCAGTTAGCATTGATCGCATTGTAAGCCGTTAGAATTTTTTGAAGCACCTCATAGCTGGGCTTACTTCGTCTTCCTTTCACTATGTTGTAGATGATTGGACTCTTTACTCCGATCGAATCAGAAAAAGAATTCGGATTGGAATCCAAGATGGAAATTAAATTCGATATGCGATCATTTATATCCATGATAACCAAAGATATCCGAATATTAGCTAAAAAAAAAGAAGGGTTACTTTTTGTAACCCTCCCTCATTAAGAACCAGCTATGGAAAATAGATACTCACTTATCTATAACGCTAAGATACTATCATTTGATAGTACTATGCAAGCATTACCTGAAAATATTTCATTTTTTTATTATCATTTGATAGTAATCGGACAATAAAAAAGGCTACACGTAAGTGTAGCCCTATTTTTCACCGCCGATTCTTAAATGAGAATCATATGTAAATTAATGTTTTACACCTGAATTTCAAAGTTTATTTGCCAGGAATTTTATTCTTAACTCTTATATATCGACCCTCAATATTTATTAATTACTTTGTATTCAAATGAGTGCGCCTAAATTCAAAAGAAATGCCCCCGTCACCCGGGCTTTCATCATATTGATGACTGCATTCACCCTTTTCTCTATTTTCCAGATTGTATATTTCTATGGTGCCTCTATTGCTGGAAGTGTTCTAAAACAAATTGTAAGTGAACAATCAGACAACTCGTACCAGCTCAACTTTGAAGATCTGGATATTTCCTATACTAAGAAGCAACTAACATTAACCAAACTTAGCCTATCTCCTACCAACTCAGTTGCTGATACTTCCAGGCATATTTATGAAGTAGATGTCCCTGAACTAAGACTCTCAATAACTTCTATATTTGACATTTACCTCAACAAAGATCTGTCATTTGAGAAAATCTCAATCAAAGACCCCAGGATATCAATGTTGAGACCTGCAGGGGTACAAAGAATAAGTAACGTCTCTCTGGAGACTGGAGATTTGTACAATCTGATCAATAAATACCTTATCAAATTCGCTATTGATAGTTTAGACCTTGATAATGGAGCTCTTCAATACAAATCATTAGCAGACAACCGTGAACTCAACCTAATGATCAAAAATATTGATTTTTACATCGAGAACCTTTTGATTGATTCTGATGGTACGCGTAATAATCACTTTCTGAATACGGATAAAATAAAACTGATACTTACTGATCAGAGGTTTAACCTGGCAGATAGCTTGCATTATGTTTCATTCGATGAATTCGAACTATCTACCTATTCAAAAAATATACTCTTCAAAAATTTAAAGCTAAAACAACGTGAAGATCATAAGGTCCATGAGGTTGGTGGCCTTAACAAATATGACCTGGAATTACCCCAACTAAACTTCAGAGGAATTGACTTCCAAAGAGCTTACCAATCAAATGAATTAATTCTTGACTCAGTAAGATTATTGGAGCCTCAATTGGTGATTTATAAGGGAAACGAAGTTGGATCTGGAATGAAAGGCAATGAACTGACTTACCTCTTACATCAATTATTTGGGAACATACAGATTGGTAAACTCTATATTGACAATGCTTCAACTAAACTACACAATCAGGAAAACTACAATGCAAGAATAATCAGCTCAAGCAAAGGATCTGTGATGGTAGAAAATTTCAAATTAGACTCCATCAATTATGACCTCCACCTTATCCCTCTTTTGTTTGATAATATTCGTCTGGTACTTTTAGACCAGGAGATAATCCTCCCCGACAGTAGTCACTCCGTGATAGCTGAAAAAATTGAATTCTCTACTGATCAATCAGTGCTGGATCTTACGGGAGTAAAACTTACGCCTATTGATAACAATTCCTCAAAAGTTTTGGCCGCTGGTAATATTCCTAAAATTCATGTCCGTGGATTTGACCTCAACCAGATGAGTATAATCGAAAAGCTAAACCTTGACTCCCTGGTTTTGGTCTCCCCGGACCTGGAAATTAAGCTACCGACAGAGGTAAATGAGCGATCAACCTCTCCCTTGCACCTCAAAGTGCTTAACCTTCAAAATGCTAACCTCAACTTGCAAGCCAGTTTTGGGAGAATAAATATGAATGATGTCACAACTATGATATCCGGGTTTGACTTAAATAAGGTTGAGAAGGATTCCATATTTAATCAAATGAGCATTGAAGGCTTCTCCGCTAAACGCCTTGCAGTTAAGACACCACAGTTCTCAGCAACAACGGCTAAGGTTAAGACTACAAAAAACTTAAAAAGAGTGAGTATTGAGCAATTGCAATTGGATCAAAATGGAGATTCTGAATTGAATGCACAATCGGCTTTTCTCACAGGGTTTGATTTACAAAATCTTCTTAGTCATCATTTCATACTTTTTGACTCACTGAACCTAATCAAGCCTCATTTGGTGATTGACCAACTGGCAAAGAGTAGTAGCAATTCACACATTACTGAGAAGCTAAAATTCAATTACCTGAAGATCAAAGACTTCAGGGTTGACTTTCTCCAAAACACCAGACAACAAGGCTCTATTTACGGCATAAATACAACCATCAGGTCTTTTGCTTTTGACTCTATCAATAGCAACTATTCGCTATCCAGCGTACTTTCGGTTGATTCTGCAACTTACCACCTGGATTCTATACAGCATCATTTAGAAATTAAGGGATTATTTGTGGATGACAAATCAGGACAAGTATCCATCAATTCTATCAACCTTACTCCTGATTCAGCCAGAGTGGGTGAAGGAAATACCTTTAAAATCAAAGGAAATGATTTCCACTTAAGCAAGGTCAATTTTGATGAGTTATACAACGCAGGTCAAATCAAATTCTCAACAGGCTATTTAAAAAAGGGATCTTTTGACATCTCTATTCTTACTGACACTAAAAAACAATCAATCAATCAGAAGCGTGTTTCATTCGATGAATTCAAATTCAATCATGACCTACTTAAAATAAATACTCCAAAATGGGGATTGATGGCCAAAGATGTAAATGCAAGCATTCGCAACTACAATGGATCACCCGATCAACTATTAGGCGCAGAAAACTTCGTATTCTCCAGTAGCATGCTGGGATTGAAAACGCACAGAATGACTGATAGCCTTTTCATTGCAACTACAAAGGGCAATCTCAAAAAAGGAAAGTTGATGATCCGGAATGTGAGGTGGAAGCATTTTGAGAAATTCAAGACAACAATACCTTCTATTAATATTTCAGGACTGAATGTTGATCAATTATTGAAGAATAACGCAATCCTACTGGATACGCTTCAGGTTATCAGGCCTGAGTTTCTCCTATCCAATCAGCTATTCACTAACAATGATTCAGGAGTTCTCTCTGAAATTAGTATTAAAAATTTCATGCTTAAAGATGGTTTGATTGCGATGCGTATGCCAGAAGCAGAGCATCAAGACAGTATTGCCCTCAATGATTTCAATATTCTGGCAACATCCATTCAACTTGATTCCATGAGTGATGTTAAGAACATATCTTCATGGACCAATGATCTGACACTCAGTGGCAAAAACCTAAGTTATATCTTATCGGACAGCCTCTTCAAACTTAGCACTAAAAGTTATGCATTCGACTTGAAGTCCAAAAAACTAACCTTCAATAAAACCCGTCTCGAACCTTTGTACAATCGTGGTGAGTTCCAGCGTAGGATCACATATCAACGAGATTGGTTTGATGGCATATTAAACTCTTTGGAGATTGAAGGAATAGAACTGGACAGCTTGCTGATGAAGAAAAAACTGCAATGCCGAAAAATTGTTATAAGTCAACTCGATCTGGATACACATCGTGACAAAAGAATACCACGAGAGCCTAATATTTACAAGCCTCTGCCTCAATCAATACTGAGGGCCATGCAATTACAAATTGATATTGATACAGTCAAAATCCATGATGCCTATATCTCCCACTCGGAGTTTTCAGAGAGAGGAGAACTCCCGGGAAGTATATTTTTCAGAAATGTAAGTGGCAGCATCACCAACATCACCAATATACCCGACAAGATAAACGAGCATCCAATCACCTACTTCAAAAGCAAAGGCACATTGATGAATACAGGAGATTTTGTGCTTCAGGTCAAATTCAATCAAAAAGCCAAAGATGATCATTTCAATGTAACCGGGCGAGTTGGAAATATGGATTTGACTGAGCTCAACAGGTTTTTAGAGCATACTGCATTTGTCCAAATCAGAGGTGGAATAAGCAAATCGGCCAGTTTTAACTTCGATTCAAATGAAGATTATTCTATGGGTGAAATGCGGTTCTACTACGATGACCTAAAAATCTCAGTATTGAATGAGGACACTTATGAAACCAAGGGGCTGGGAGTGTCTATGAAGTCATTTTTCGCCAACACTTTTGTTGTAAATTCAAGCAACCCCCACTTTATTTTTGTGCGAGATGGTGATATTTTCTTTGAAAGAGACACCTCTAAATCCATTTTTAATTATTGGGCAAAATCCATCCTAAGTGGTGTTGTTTCCAGCATTGGAGCCACCAACAACAAAAAGGAAATCCGGCAAAAAGCTGAGGAAATTAGAAAACTCTTAGACGAGTCTGAAATAAAAAAATTAGTCGAAAGCAAAGCCTCCGACCAATCCTACTAAACCTAATTCAAAACTTTTATTTGATGCTTATGTCCCAGGTGAATTGCACATCTGTAGATCCTATTTGAGAATCTGATGTAGCTGATTTAACATCTGGCTGATGTTTTAAGACTATTTCAAAAGTACCCTGTGATCCAGACAGACCTGTAATCCAACTTGTCTGCAAACCAATCGGCAAGCCATTATCATCTTTGTCCAAATAGTTCATAGGATCATCTCTACTGTCAACATTGCCATTTCCAGCCGGACTGGAAAACACATCAGATGTAAAGGCAAAAAATATCATGTGCTGATCTCCTTCTTTTTGTATTTCATTACTTATATCACCATTCGCTAGAGTGTTTTCAAATTGAATAAAAAGATCATAACTTTTTGTAGCATCCAGTTCAATTGGGCCGTCAGCTTTCATATCATCAGGACCTGCCGCATCATCATCCCTGGCAATTACGGTCACTGGAGCACTATTGTTGTCAGTAGGATTAAATATCAAAGTGATCTTATCAATGATTTCCCCTGGATCTTCTTTTGGTGGCACCGTATTGTCTTTGCATCCTGCTAACATTGAAGCCGCGACCAAACCTATTGAGAGCAATATGAATGAGTTTTTCATTTAATTTTATTTATGGTTTAAAACTGTATACTAATTGAATGTGTACTTAAGCGATATTCTGAAATTGCGTCCAGGTTCATTGGCAAAATACCTGAGCCTGTTGGTGTAAATCCTATATTGAGTATTAAAAAGGTTGGTAACCTGGGCAGTCCAGCTCCAGTTTTTGCGGCGAGCACTCCATGTAATTTTTGGTAGAAAATACCCTTTTGGAGCCGCCATAAAATCAAAATTCTTATCGTTAAAATTAATTTCAGCAGATTGTAAACTATCAATGCTCAATACTCTGGGTGCCTGAAAATACTGAAAGACATATTCAGCACTTACGGCTAGCTGTGATTGATCAAGAAAGGTTGGTTTTTTAGTAAACTCAAAGCCAGCTGAAACCCGGGCAGGTGGCATCTCTATGAACACATCATCATTCCTTATGTCTTTTGCATACAAATAGCTCCCCGCTCCTTTAAGAACCAGGTTTTTCATCAAGGAATGCTCATAGCTCACATCCATGCCCGCTAGTAGGGCATTTGTCTGATTGTAGATAAAATAAGGGAAATAACCTCCTACCATATAAGTCACTCCTGCTGCCCTGGTGTAAATGAAATTTCTAATCAGGTTGACATACCCAACCATTTCCAGCCGATGCTTACTGTTCACCAGACTGTAAGTGTTGATCCATTTCCAACCCACCTCAGGGTTAACTGTTTTGGTGCTTTGATCTCCTACCTTCAATTTGATGTCCCCAATAGCATTCACACCATATCTCCAAAGTCCATATTCTATGGAGATGCCATGCTTACCAAACCCGTATAATTCGGATATATTCGGTGGCCTCCACCCCAATCCGATATTTGACTGAAACGATTTACCTGGCCCAAGCATTCTCTTCAAGCCAAGAGAGCCTGTGAATTGATTGAATGAGAGATTGTTTCGAAACAAGTTATTGTAACTATCATAGCCAATGGCTGAGATGGCCTGAAAATCATATCTTATTCCAAACTCATAGGTATTCTTTCCAACTTGTCTGCTTTCTATCGCATAGGCACCAATCCGACTCGAATTGTAGTTCGGCACAAAAGGTACAATTTGAGTCCCTGGCTGGTTTTGATTATCCTGATACATCATTTGTATCCCTGCTACTCCCGAGAAACCTTTCCAATCCGGATGATGCCAATCCACATCAAGTGAATGTGTATTCAGAATCAGATTAATCGTTGGGTTGTTATAATATTCTCTACGTCTTACACTAAACTCCTGACGATGATTGCTCTGATAAGCATATTGAATCACCCACTTCTGATTTCTTAAAGAATATGTACCCTTGAGCTTAGCCAGATTGTGGGATACCTGCTGTCCAGGGTGATTGATCGTATAGCTAAAGCCTGTGGTATATGCAGGCTCTCCACGATTCAAAGCCACTTTTAAGTCCGTGAGATTTCCATTGACAGAACCTCGAAGAATTCCAAGGTTTTGATAGAAATGACTGAAGTATCCTTCAAAATCCCAACCATCATGGTGATATCTAAAACCTCCGGCAAAGCTTCTCTCCTGCTTCCCTGTATTGGTTAGTTGATAAGTTGGTGCATGTAAATCACCTTGTCTTGTCACTGAGCCCTGACCAAAAACCACCCATTTATGCCAACCTTTTCGCAAATTAAACGCAACATCCCCGGATCGGCCATTGGTATTGAATGTTGTAGCTATTTCCCCTTTTAGGCCTGAGTAAAGATTCATTTTTGGAGAATTGATGAGGATCACCCCACCAAGAGCTTCAGGACCATACCTCACAGTCGCTGCTCCTTTTACTACTTCTAATGATTGAGCCAGTGAAGGGTCTATCTCCGGTGCATGCTCCACTCCCCAGTTTTGGAACTCATGCCTTACACCATTATTGATAATCAATACCCTATTGCTATGCAAACCATGAATTATAGGCTTGACGATATTCTGACCCGTACTGATAGTAGAAACTCCCGTGATACCGCTAGCCAAATCTCCAAGGGTCCCGGACTGATTGGCTGCAAAATCAATAGAATTCAATTCCTTAACCTGTAGAGTATTCAAGCTTGTCGGGTTGTAATCTCCTTCCACAACCACACTCTCCAACATTTGATTATCCGGAGCAAGCAGTATGGTTGGGTTTTGATGATAAGAGTCATGATGGTGGATACTTGTTTTGTAACCTACAAAACTGACTACAATATCAAACTCTTCCTTGCAGATATTGTGAATTTCGAAGTGGCCATTGTCATCTGTAGTCGTTCCTTTGGTTGTTTCTGAGAGAATCACATTTGCAAAAGGGATAGGCTCACCACTCGCGGCATCCTTCACCACACCATTAATAGAGTGATTGCACTCGGAGGATTGAGCAGAACTACTGTTAATAAAAAACAAAACAGAAATGACAATAAACAACCCTTTACGCACAGCTCTTACAAATACCGTTGACAATATAATTGGCTTCTAACACCTGGTATCCTGGAATAGATACCTGCGGAACTCGAACATTGATACACTCTACGTTTCCACATCTGGTACATTTGAAATGCACATGGTTATGATGATGTTCCTCTGAGCTACAGGTGTCATAGCACAGACCATATGTAACCATACCAGTATCATCAGGAATTTTGTGCAACACACCTTGATCGGCAAAAGATGCTAAAGTTCTGTAAAGTGTAACCCGATCATAATCATGGAAATGCTCTTCCAGATCCTTAATGGTCAAAGCATGGCTTTGAGTAGTAAAAAACTCCAATATATCCATTCTCGAGTCTGTAACCCGGAGTTTGTGATTTTTGAGTACCTGTTTAAGCTCGCTATATTTCATAACAATGCAAATATAGACTTTATGCAATTATGTTGCATAAACAATTTCCAAAAGGTCAAAAAACTATTTGAATGGAGAAATCAGTCTTAATGACCTATGAAACATGCTACATGGGAAGTGTACACCTGAATCCAACACAAATCAACCAGAGGAATAAGAGTAATTCAATACACAAATCTCTGAGTGCACCAGCATAAATAACTGACAATGTGTTGGTTATCTTTAAAACAGATTACTTTAACATAAGCATAGATACTTTTTTCTGCTTGAGGTCAATTTCCGAATAATCAGGATAATACGGTTCTATACAAGAAATACCTGAATTATTCAGGTTAGGATTGGTTTCTTTATCATTTGTTTAATTTATTTTTAAATTCGAATAAAACTGGGATTAAGTAGAATTACCTTCAAGGCTGAGTTTTGGCCTTAATAATTTTACTGATAGAACGCCTAAAAGGATTTGAATGAAAATACTGGTAGTAGAAGATGAGCCGAAATTGGCTTCATTTATTAAGCAAGGACTAGAAGAGCAAGGCCACGAAATTGATTTAGCCATTGATGGGCAGCAGGGATTGTCACTGTTTATGCAATCCAGCTATGACATTGCTATATTGGATGTAATCATTCCTTTTATCAATGGAGTTGAATTATGTCGTGCCATTAAAAATAACAAGCCTAATTTGCCAGTACTCTTACTGACCGCTCTTGGCACCACTGAAAACAAAGTGGATGGGTTTGGTGCCGGAGCAGATGACTATCTGGTAAAACCGTTCGAATTCACAGAGCTCCTGCTTAGGATTGGAGCCCTCACAAGGAGAGCACACAGAGAAGAAGTCACATCCAATGTGATCATAGTGGGAGACCTGATACTTGACCTGGAAAAGAAAGCAGCACGCAGAGGTAACAAACTCATAGAGCTCACAGCCAAAGAATTTAGCCTATTGGAATACTTGATGAAAAACCGGGGAAAAGTACTTTCCAGAATGGATATTTCTCTGAATGTATGGTCCGTAGATTTTGATACAGGCACCAATGTAGTAGAGGTTTATATAAACATCCTCAGAAAGAAAATCGATAAAGACTTCCCTAAAAAACTCATTCATACTCGAATTGGACTAGGATATATTCTGGACACTGATGAAAATCCGTGACAAACTCATCCTGATGTTTTTAGTGATAGTCATGCTGATCCTTGGAGGATCATCCCTGGCTACCTATATCTTTTCCTCTCAATACCGGAGAGCAGAATTTTATGATCGGATGAGCGAAAAGGCTCATGATCTGGTCAAGCTCTTAATAGAAGTTGGGCAGACTGAAACTGAGCTGCTCCATGTCATGAAAGAGAGCGACCGGCTTCACTTTGAAGAGATCGTAATCTTCGATTATAAGGACTCGGTCATTTTCTCATCCTATGAAGAGCGTGTTAAAGTTGACAAGGCACTACTGAAGCAAATTCATCGGGAAGGAGAAGTTCGACTTGAAAAAGGTGACACAGAAGTACTTGGCTTCCTCTATACCGATAGGTTTTACTACAAGGTCATCATTACAGCCAGGGATATTTATGGTTTCACGAAGTTGGAGCACCTAAGAAATGTACTTCTTATAATATTTTGTGTGGGTATCTTGATCACGTTGGTTCTGGGATTCTTCTTTGCAAGAAGGGTACTGGAGCCTATCTCCACGGTCATCAAACAGGTCGACAAAATCAGCATATCCAGTTTGGATATGAGACTGGATGAAGGTAACGGAAAAGATGAAATAGAACGACTTTCAGGTACTTTCAATAAAATGCTTGGAAGACTGGAAAATGCCTTTCAATTAGAAAAAAACTTCATTGTGAATGCCTCACATGAGCTAAGAACCCCACTAACCGTAATTACCGGACAACTGGAAGTCACACTGGCTAAAGAACGGGAAAAATCAGAATATCAAAACTCGATTAAATCAGTACTGGAAGATATCAAAAACATTAATTACCTGGCCAACAGATTGTTATTACTTGCTCAAGCAAGTGCTGATACCATTGGTAATACATTTCAGCCAGTGCGGGTTGATGAATTAGTCTGGCAAAGTGCCAGTGAATTGAAGAAGAGTCATTCCAACTATCAGGTGTCCATTTCATTTCAGCCTGATATGGAAGATAGTGAATTGACAATTCAAGGTAACGAACACCTTATAAAAGTAATCATTTTCAACCTGATGGATAATGGCTGTAAGTACTCCACTCCTCCAAAAGTCAGTGTGAATATTTTTTTCAAAAACAAGAGGCTCTTTATTGCTTTTACTGATCAGGGAATCGGGATCAGTGAGGAAGATAAAAAGCTGATCTTCCAGCCATTTCACCGTGGTGAAAATGTGAGTAAAGCAAAAGGCCATGGAATAGGGCTCTCACTCGTGAAAAGGATCATTGACCTACATCATGGAAATCTTAATGTAGCATCAGTCAAAGGGCAAGGTAGCACCTTTACTATTTCCTTTCCTAAAATACCTACAGACTGAAAAGGATAAAAACCCAACACCCTGATTCAGGCCCTAATTCTAATATAATCTCTAATTAATTCCATCTTAATCTATTAGAATGCTTAATTCTCTTGGTTTGCATTTTAAATAGGACTGGAGGGTAACTTCCTCTTATTTTAAACAAAAAATTTAAGGCTCTCCGCATTAAGAGTCTGAAGATATAGTATTCCACTAATAGAAAGGTTATTTGTTTAGCTGATTGTAGGGACATTTCCACTTTATTATCCTGAAAATCAGTTAAGTAAATAGCCTGCAACATGATTCCAGATCCACTGGTGTTTGGTTCATTTCTATCCTGATGAAATTCATTATTTCAAGTGTTTCAGATTAGGAAAACTTGGTAAAATATGAATGAAATTGTTCCCTTCTGCATCTGGGCAATGTTCATTCTATTAAAAATTTGGAGAGAAGAAATGACAATAAAACTAAACAAAATGAACGCCCGGCGTACCGAGGCTAATCATTCCTACATTTTGGTAAGCTGTAACCAGCGCCCTTCCTTGACACAAAGATCTTTATCCCGCTCTTGCAAAATTTATTGCTGAGCAAACCCTTCCTAACAAAGGAATCAAAAACAAAACTTTAACATGAAAAGCAATAAAAATTATATGAATAAGATTCTGATGATGCTAAGTCTGGTGATACTTATTATCAGCACCAGCTGTCACTCTGAAAAAGAGCATAAAGAAGAGGATACATATTTAGTGACCAGTCCTGTGAGAATGGACACATCCACAACCAGAGAGTATGTATGCCAGATTCGGGCTATCCAGCATATAGAATTGCGAGCTCTTGAAAGCGGGTATCTACAACACATTTATGTAGATGAAGGTCAACATGTTGAGGAAGGTACATTAATGTTTGAATTGCTACCTATTCAATACAAAGCTGAATATCAAAAAGCGCAGGCTGAGGCAAATTATGTGCTAATTGAATATAAAAATGCCAAAATTCTAGCAGACAGCAATGTCATCTCTCCCACTCAGCTGGCATTGATTGAGGCTAAATACGCAAAAGCTCAAGCAGAACTGGAGGTAGCCAAAGTTCATCTTGGATTCACACAAATCAAAGCTCCTTTCACGGGTCTAATGGATAGGTTTCAGGTTCGACTTGGTAGCCTATTAGACGATGGTGACTTGTTAACAACCATGTCTGACATCAGTACTCTTTGGGTGTATTTTAATGTTCCCGAAGCAGAATACATTGACTATAAGAAAAATATGAAAGGTGACACCTTGCTGAAAGTGAAACTCAGAATGGCCAACCAGCAATTATTTGATCATGAAGGAATAGTCGAAACAATCGAAGCTGACTTCAACAATGAAACAGGAAACATCGCCTTTCGAGCTACATTCCCTAACCCAAAAGCGCTACTGAGACATGGAGAAACAGGAACAGTGATCGCTAAAATTCCATACAAAAACGTTCTCATCATTCCTCAAAAAGCAACTTTCGAAGTTTTGGATCACAAATATGTGTTTGTAGTGGATGAAAATGACGTGCTTAAGATTAGAAGAATCACTGTTGGGGCGGAAATGCCAGATTTATTCGTGGTAAAAGCGGGCTTAGCTGAAAGTGATAAAATACTACTGGAAGGACTTAGGAAAGTTGAAGAAAATGATAAAATCAAATATGAATTTCAAGACCCCAAAGAAGTAATATCACATTTAAAATTACATGCTGAGTAAGAACGGTATAGAATAATAAAAAGAAGAAAATGTTTCAAAGATTCATTCATAGGCCGGCGCTTGCTATAGTAATTTCGCTTCTCATCATTTTTATGGGAACGCTGGCAATCAACACATTACCAAAGTCACAGTTCCCAGATATTGCACCTCCAATGGTAGTGGTTTATCTGTCGTATCCGGGAGCTAGTTCTACAGTATTGACCAAATCAGTACTTATTCCTCTGGAACAGGCTATCAACGGTGTTCCAGGTATGAAATACATGTTCTCCACAGCTGCCAGCTCAGGAGAAGCTAACATTCAGATTGTTTTTCACAAAGGAAGTGACCCCAACCAGGCAGTAGTAAACATTAATAACCGGGTACTTCAAATGAAAAACCGACTCCCTCCTATTGTACAATTGGAAGGACTCAGAGTTCAGCGTTTGATGCCTAACATGCTGATGTATGTAAACCTCTTTGGTACCGATACTGCCAATGTGGACATGAAATACATCTTCAATTATGCTTACATCAAAATGTTGCCTGAACTACAAAGAGTTTATGGTGTTGGGCGTGCTAAAATCATTGGTAGTCGTCAGTATGCCATGCGTGTATGGCTCAACCCTGACAGGATGCGAGCTTATGATATTTCTTCAGAAGAAATAATGGAAGCTTTAGGCCAACAAAGTATTATTGGGTCGCCGGGTAGATTAGGAAGAGCGGATAGTAAAAGGTCAGAGGCAATTGAATATGTATTAATTTACCCAGGAAGGTATAATGATGCTGAGCAGTATAAAGATGTAATTCTAAGAGCCAACCCCGACGGAGAGGTACTTCGGCTGAAAGACGTTGCCAATGTAGAACTAGGTAGTGAGTATTACGACATTTACTCCAATAAGGACGAATATCCTTCTGCAGCAATTATGCTCAATCAAACGTATGGAAGTAATGCTATCGAGGTAATTGAGCGATTGAAAGATAAATTAGAGGAATTAAAAGAAGATTTTCCTCCGGGAGTTCAGTATGAAATTAGCTACGACGTATCCAACTTCCTAGATGCATCAATTGAAGAAGTGGTTCATACACTAAGGGATGCATTCATTCTGGTAGCATTAGTAGTATTTATCTTCCTGGGAGACTGGCGTTCAACATTGATTCCAACTCTGGCGGTACCGGTATCGTTGATTGGTGCATTTTTCGTAATGCAAGCCTTCGGGCTTACTATCAACCTTATCACCCTTTTCGCCCTGGTATTGGCAATTGGTATTGTGGTAGATGACGCCATCGTGGTGGTAGAGGCTGTTCACGCCAAAATGGAAGAGGAACATCTATCTCCCTACAATGCGGTAAAGAAAGTACTAGGTGAAATTAGTGGTGCGATTATCGCCATTACTTTGTTGATGACTTCTGTGTTCGTACCGGTGGCCTTTATGTCCGGTCCAGTGGGGATTTTCTATAGGCAGTTCTCCATTACAATGGCTTCTTCCATTGTGATTTCGGGTATTGTAGCCCTTACACTAACCCCTGTTCTATGTGCTATGATTTTGAAAAACACGCATGGTCAGCCTCGAAAAAGAACTTGGTTTAATAGGTTTATTGATGGATTCAACCGAGGATTTGAAAAACTTACAGGTAAGTACACAGGCTTATTGAAACTGATTGTAAACAGAAGGGTTTTAACCTTTGGTATTTTATTGGCCTTTGCCATCGGAACAATAGGCATTACTAATACGCTACCTTCAGGCTTTGTGCCTTCTGAGGATCAGGGTATGATCTATGCGGTTCTTCAAACACCTCCAGGATCTACTTTGGAAAGAACCTACGCAGTAAGTCGCCAGCTTCAGGATATAGCCCTGAAAGTAGAAGGAGTAAAATCAGTTTCGGCCCTGGCCGGTTATGAAATCCTCACCCAAGGAAGAGGATCAAACTCAGGAACCTGTCTGATTAACCTGGAGCCATGGCACGACAGAAAGCATACGGTAAGAGAAATAGTTGAAGAACTTGAAGAAAAAGCCAAAGAAATACCAGGAGCTAAAATGGAATTCTTTGACCCCCCTGCTGTTCCCGGATATGGTGCCGCTGGTGGTATAGCCCTGCAGCTGCTGGATAAGAATACTGAGATTGATTATCAAAGGCTCGGAGAGGTAACCGAGGAATTCATGAAAGAGCTCGAAAAGAGAAAAGAGCTGGCGGCATTGTTCACCTTCTATAGAACGGACTATCCGCAATATGAACTGGAAATTGACAATCAATTGGCTATGCAGAAAGGAGTGTCTATTGGTAAAGCCATGGACAACCTATCCATTATGGTGGGAAGTACCTACGATCAGGGTTTCATCAAATACGGTCGATTCTTTAAGCTATTTGTTCAGGCCGACCCATCCTTCAGAAAACTACCTTCTGACCTTTTGAGCCTTTATGTGAAAAATGACAAAGGTGAGATGGTTCCTTATTCTTCATTCATGAAGATTAAAAAGACACAAGGTATCTATGAAATCAACAGGTACAATATGTACACCACAGCCCCGATCAGATGTTCTCCGGCGAAAGGATACAGTAGTGGTGAAGCTATTAAGGCTATTCAGGAAGTGGCTGCACAAACGCTACCAAGAGGATACGATATTGACTGGGCTGGTTTGTCGAAGGATGAAGTGGCTCGTGGCAACGAAGCAATCTACATCTTCCTGATCGTATTGGCATTCGTGTACCTTGTTCTTTCTGCACAGTATGAGAGTTTCATTCTTCCTCTGGCCGTAGTATTATCCTTACCAGCTGGGGTTTTCGGAGCTTTCTTTTTCATCAAGATGCTGGGCTTGTCCAATGACATTTATGCTCAGGTATCATTGGTTATGCTTGTTGGACTATTGGGTAAAAACGCTGTATTGATTGTGGAATTTGCCATTCAAAAGCACCAGGAAGGCATGTCGGTTTTGCAAGCTGCTATTGAAGGCGCGAAAGTTAGATTCCGCCCTATTTTGATGACATCTTTTGCGTTCATCGCTGGTCTGATCCCATTGGTAATTGCAACAGGACCTGGAGCCATTGGAAACAGAACTATTGGTTCTTCTGCATTAGGAGGAATGTTATTCGGTACAGTATTCGGAGTAATTGTAATACCTGGATTGTACTACATATTTGGAAGAATGGCCGAAGGCCGCAAACTAATTGATGATGAAGATTTTGAACCTCTCAGTGAAGAACATCATGAGGTTGAAAACAAAAACACACCAGAAGACAGCCATGACTAATAAGATGATTAATAAGATATTAGCAATTGCTGGGATTGTAATTTTGACACAATCCTGTATCCCAAAAGTAGCCGAGAAGTATGCAAACAAAAGTGTCCCTGACGCTTTCAACACTTCTACTGATACGACAAATACAGGAGAGGTAAAATGGAGAGAATTCTTTTCCGACCCTAACCTGATAGCACTCTGCGATACAGCTTTGAAAAACAATCAGGAGCTGAATATCATGATGCAGGAAATAAAAGTAGCTAATAACGAAGTTCTTGCCAGAAAAGGTCGTTACCTGCCCATGGTGCAACTTGGTGGTGGAGTTGGAGTAGATAATGTCGCCAATTATACAAGGGCCGGCGCAGTTGAAAACAATCAGGAGATTGTAGACGGAAAACCTATTCCAGAAACCCTACCCGATTTTATGGTTCTGGCTAATGTTTCCTGGCAAGTGGACATTTGGCATCAATTGAGAACTGCTAAAAAATCCGCAGTTTATAAGTACCTGGCATCCATTGAAGGTAGAAACTTCATGGTAACCCATCTTGTGGCAGAGATAGCCAAGACTTATTATGAGTTGATGGCTTTGGATAATCAATTCCAGATCCTTCAGCGCAACATTGACATTCAGCAGAATGCCCTGAAAATTGTAAATCTTCAGAAAACAGCTGGAATGGTGACAGAACTTGCTGTAAAAAGGTTTCAGGCTGAAGTGGCAAAAAACAGAAGCAAACAATACTATATCAAGCAGAAGATTGTTGAGGCTCAAAACAAAATCAACTTCCTTGTAGGTAGGTATCCTCAGGATATCCAAAGGAATTCAGCCAATTTTACCGAGCTTGAGCCTGAAAAAGTGATGTTTGGAGTACCAGCACAATTGGTTCACAACAGACCAGATGTTAGGCAGGCTGAACAACAATTAACTGCTTCCCATCTTGACATTAAAGTTGCAAGAGCATATTTCCTCCCAACTTTAATGATCAATGCTGGTTTGGGCACACAGGCATTCAATCCAAAATACCTGGTTTCAACACCGGAATCAATCGTTTACAATGCCATAGGAGGCTTGGTAGCACCATTGATTAACCGAAATGATATAAGAGCCAACTATTTCTCTGCGAATGCCAACAAAGCAAAGGCAGCTTACAATTATGAAAAGACAATGCTAAATGCATACAAAGAGGTATCTAACCAGATGAATAGTCTGGAAAACCTTGCAAATAGCTATGAGCAAAAGTCGGTTCAGGTGGATGCATTGTCCAAATCCATTGATATATCTATTAGCTTGTTTAAAACAGCCAGGGCAGATTATGTTGAGGTACTCTTAACCCAACGTGATGCACTGGAAGCAAAAATGGAATTGATAGAAATCAAAAAGCAACAAATGAACGCCATGGTCAATGCTTACCAGGCATTGGGAGGTGGCTGGAGATAATATTTAAAACTCAGCTGTTAAACTAAACGAAGCGCTTTCTGAATAGGGAGCGCTTTTTTATTATCAAAACTGGATCAAGCTATGTATCTGTGGGGATGATTGTATTATTGACAGGTATTTGATATTCAAGCAAAACCTCAGAGGGCTAGCAGGAAACAGAATCATTTACACAAAAGCTGGTGATTTCGATTTATTAAAGGAAGATGAATTGACGTTTTTTAAGATACACCACAGATTTTCGGATTGATCCTTAAAAACAAAAAAGGCTTCACCGTGAATGATGAAGCCTTCTGTTAAAGTTCGTCGGGGCGGCAGGATTCGGACGGGAACGCCTAGTTCTGCGGTCCACTGGCCCTAGACAAATTCAATCCAGTCTCTAAACCTTAGAGAGTCCACATCGATCGTGTCTATTTGTCAAAGAGTGTAAAACATCATAAATCTCGGTTGCCTGCTAGAGCTTTGATTTGGCCAAAGTAAATCGATTACTTACTTCGGAAGTTTTTAGGGATCAATCAAAATCAACCGGAACACCAAACCCATAAAAACAAAAAAGGCTTCATCGTGAATGATGAAGCCTTCTGTTAAAGTTCGTCGGGGCGGCAGGATTCGAACCTGCGGCCCCCTGGTCCCAAACCAGGTACACTAACCGGACTGTGCTACGCCCCGAACTTATCTTTTTTTGGGGAAGTTGTACACTAACGAACTAACTGGCCGTTCGCGTGTACGCCCCGAACTTTTATCTTTAAACCATTTCAAAATATGATCTGAAATGGTCGTTTTTTCAATACTTTGTGCGTTCAACTGCCTCAAACGCGGGTGCAAATATAGAAACTTTTAAATGCTGTAAAAGACCCGAGCGAAAATTATTTCATTTTTTTATCCACATTATTCAAGCATAGCTCTCCAAACTCTTTTTAAGCATTCAAATCATTGAATTTATAGCCAAGAACTTTGCTATTTCTGTTGTGTATAAAATGCCATGAGACTCCTGCCAAAAAAGCTTTTGCCAATTCTCTCTCCCCCTTGAGAAGATGCATAAAGATATTCTTCGGTAACGCTACCAAAATGAAAAACAGGAGAAAGACCATTCGCCTCAACAACTTCACATTGCGACGCATGAACAAGATTCTATTGCGAGTAATGAAGTATGTTTTCAGAGATGAAAGTTTTCCGGTAGACACAGATTCTTTGTGAAGGATATACCCACCATAATCTACCTGTGCTTTATAACCGAGATTTTTTATTTTGCTGCACCAATCGAGTTCTTCATAGTAGAGGAAAAAATTTTCAGGCATCTCTCCTACTTCATCAATTACTCTTCTTGGGATCATCATAGCTGCACCATGCGGGTAGGCTGTTTCCACATATCGATCTTCCAGTCTCCACTGTTGATGAAATCCAATAGATTCGTTTCTTCCAGTGATGGTGTTTACTTCTGTTGAACCTGCATATTGTAAAGTGTCCTTTTTGTCGAAATAATAAATCATTGGACTCAACATACCTACTTCCTTGTTTTTATCCAGGTAAGAAACCATTCTTCTTATGGTATTTTCCGGGATCACAGTGTCATTATTAACAAAGAAAAGATAGTCTCCCTGAGCTGCTCTTATTCCAAGGTTATTACCTCCGGCAAACCCAAGGTTCTTTTCACTCCTTATCACTTTAACCCACGGATAAGTTTTTGACACTTCATGCTGAACCAACTCCTTTGAGCCATTATCAACAACAATTATTTCCAAATCCTGATAATCCTGCAAAGCCAATGACTTCAAAAGATCCAGCGTAACTTGTGTTTGGTTGTAATTGACTGTAATGATACTCACCATTTTTATTTTCTTTTAGCCTTATCCCAGACCACAGACTGATGTCCACCAACAAGCTTCAACAATCCCAGATATACACTGAGGTTCATAAAGGAAAAGTACAATGGAATAAACATCGCTTTAATACGTATGTGGTGTTTTTCGAAGTAGAAACCTAATATCGCCAGGCCATAGAAAGTAGCCTGTGCCATAAAGAGTAATTTGAAAATCAAAATGTCAGAACCGAACAGCAGCATATTGGTGATAAATGCAACCAACAATGCTAGTGGCGCCAGTGTCCATCTCAATACGCGATGAGAAATATATTGAAAGCTCAGCATGCCATATTTAAAAGGATTAAGGAGTGGCCTGAGTCTCCAGATAGCTTGCAGTCCGCCAGCGCTGATTCTAACCTTGCGCTTAAGCTCTTCTGTCAACTCAGCTGAGGCTGTCTCTAACGCCCTTGCCTCTGGTTCGTACGCCACCCTATATCCTTGTTTGGCTATTTCCAATGTCATTACAAAATCTTCAATCAATGTGTCAGGAGCTGGCTTTTGATAAAGCTTCGTCCTGATAGCAAAGAGTTCTCCAGCCGCCCCTACTACACTGTAAAGCTGGTAATCCCATTTTTTCAGAAGACTTTCATATTTCCAATAAATTCCTTCACCAGCTGATGCTGCATCACTGTTGCTATCCTCTGTAATTGACTTTTCTCCAGCTACCGCTCCTACTTCTGGGTTTTGGAAGTGCCTAACCATCTGGCGAACAGCTCCTTCATTTACAATGGCATTGGCATCCGAGTAAATGGTTATTGGCTCTTTGATATCTTTCATCACACGATCAACAGCTGCGAGTTTACCTCGTCGCTCAGGCTGATGATATACCTTAACCCTGGCAAACAATGTTGTAAGCCCCGGAGTAAGATCATTTGATCCATCGGTGACCAGATATAGATGAAGCTTATCTTTAGGATAGTCCAGGGCCAGACAATTATCAATCTTATGGAGGATGTAATCCTGCTCGTTGTAAGCAGCAACAACCAGTGCTACATCTGGCAGATCCTCATCTGACACTTGCTTAAACTGCGGCTTTTTGCCTTTTAGTTTAACCAGTATTCCCAACAACAGACCATAACCTATATAGCTGTAAAAAAGAATGATCATTGAGAGCACGAATAAGATGATTAGGGTTTCCATAGATCTTGTTTTTTGAAGCTAAAGTATGGCTCATTGGTTAGGCGGGCCCTTCTTTTTCGGAGACTGGTTGTTTCTATGGGATTAATGGAAAAAACTATCGACAATTGGATTTGCTGACCTGTAGCGGATCAAAAGGTGACCTTTTTCATTTTATAAGACCTCATTAATAGTTTAATTGCAGCGTCTAATAAAAAACCCAAAACAATGCTTAAAAAAATCTATTACCTACTAGCCCTATTAGTGCTGGCGGTAGCATGTCAGCAGCCTGCAAAACAGCAGGAAGCTAAAGAAGTAGCTACCGAAGCTGATGATTTTCAATATCTGGCTGAACAATTTGCAGACCTGAAAATCATCCGTTACCAGATTCCAGGTTTTGACCAACTTAGTTTAGATCAGAAAAAGCTCGTGTATTACCTGACTCAGGCTGGTCTATCCGGAAGAGATATTATCTGGGATCAGAATTATCGTCACAATCTGACTATCAGAAAAGCCCTTGAAAATATTGTAAAAAACTATCAAGGTGATCAGTCTACGGAAGACTGGAAGAACTTCATGACTTATGTGAAGAGAGTATGGTTTGCAAATGGTATTCACCATCACTATGGAATGGACAAATTCACACCCACATTTAGTGAAGAATACTTCAGAGCATTGCTAACAAGTACTAGTACTGAATTATCAGATGATGTGATCAAAGCTATTTTTGATCCTTCTATTGATGCAAAAAAAGTAAACCTTGATCCTGAAAAAGGACTACTTAAGGGTTCTGCAACTAACTTTTATTCTCCGAATATTACTGCTGAGGAAGTAGATGCTTATTATGCAAAAGTAATGGACAAGTCTTCAGACGAGCCAATCTCCTACGGACTGAACTCCTCTATGATCAAAGATGAAAATGGCAACCTGCAAGAAGTGGTTTGGAAAGCTGATGGGAAATATGGAGCTGCAATCCAGCAGATTGTATCATGGCTGGAGAAAGCTGTAACCGTAGCTGAAAATGAGCCTCAGAAGAAAGCACTTGAGCTTTTGATTAAATACTACCAGACTGGAGATCTAAAAGTATGGGATGAGTACAACATTGCTTGGGTAAATGCCACTGACGGAGACATTGACTATATCAATGGATTTATAGAGGTTTACAACGACCCTAAAGGTTTCCGTGGTTCTTATGAGTCAATCATCCAGATCAATGACTTTGATGCTTCAGAACGTATGAAAGTGCTTGCAGAGAATGCACAATGGTTTGAGGACAACTCATCAATCATGGATGCCCACAAAAAAGCCAGCGTAAAAGGTGTGACCTACAAAGTAGTAACTGTGGCTGGAGAATCCGGCGATGCTTCACCCTCTACCCCTATCGGTGTGAACTTGCCAAATGCCAACTGGATCAGAGCTAAGCACGGTTCTAAATCTGTAAGCCTTGGTAACATTATCAACGCTTATGGCAAAGCAAGCACTAAAGGTGCATTGGAGGAGTTTGCTTATAGCGAAGAAGAAATGAAAAGAGCCAAAGAACATGGTGAACTAGGTGATAAGATGCATACTGCTCTGCATGAAGTAATCGGACATGCTTCTGGCCAGATCGAAAAAGGAGTCGGCACTCCTAAGGAAACGTTGAAAAACTATTTCTCCACTTTGGAAGAAGCACGTGCTGATTTGGTAGCTCTTTATTACTTAATGGATCCAAAACTTGTAGAACTTGGTCTGATTCCTTCCCTGGAAGTAGGAAAAGAAGAATATGATGGCTATATCCGAAATGGTCTGATGCTGCAACTACGCAGGCTTGAGCCAGGCAAAAACCTTGAAGAAGCTCACATGAGAAATCGTCAGCTTATTGCCAAATGGGTACTTGAAAAAGGTGCTGCAGACAATGTGATCGAACGTAAAGAAAAAGATGGCAAAACTTACTTTGTAGTCAATGACTACATGAAGCTAAGAGAGCTTTTTGGTCAATTACTACGTGAAATACAGCGTCTGAAGTCTCAAGGCGATTATGAAGCTGCAAGAGCATTGGTTGAAAACTACGGTGTGAAAGTTGATACTGATTTGCACAATGAAGTGTTAGAAAGATATGCCAAGTTGAAATCTGCTCCTTATGGTGGATTTATCAACCCTGAACTGGTACCAGTAATGGATGATAATGGTAATATCACAGATGTGAAGATTGAATACCCTGACAACTTCACTAAGCAAATGCTGAGTTATAGTGAAAGGTATTCTTTCTTATAAATCGTTCCTAATAGCATTTTAATGAAATACTGGCCCGGCTTTTGCCGGGTTTTTTATTATTGGTTGATCAGTAATCAATTGAATATAAATCTCTACTTTCATTAAATTAGGTAAATGAAAATGCTAAACGCTTCAATTTTAATTTTCGTCCTGGGAATGGCTTGCCAACAGCCAGATGATCAAAGTGCTGATCAAAAACAATTGGATCACATGCTGCAAGAAATCCAATCTCTATCTACTTCAGTAAAATGTACTGAAGCTAAGGGCTGGGCTTATGTTGCCTATGGAAGCAAGGCCTGCGGTGGACCTGTAGGCTACATTGCTTTTCACACATCTATTGATACGAATAATTTCCTGGACCTGGTTGAGCAGTATACATCCAGCATGAAAGCTTTCAATGAAAAGTATGGAGCTATTTCTGATTGTTCTGTCCCAAGCAAGCCTTCAGGAGTTGAATGCATAGAAGGAAAACCAATTTTTACATATAACTAAAAAAGAGTGCCAATAAATTGACACTCTCTCCAATTATTACTCAAAACTTCAAACGTTCAAACTAGAAATTCTGTACAAGATAGAATTGTGCAGATTTCAATTTCTGCAACATCTCCTTGTCTTGAACTATCTTTAGATTTCTATCAATATGCTTTTTGATGTTATCCACGCAGCTCTCCATCAATGTGAGTTCCTCAGCGTCAAAATACCCTCCTGCCGTAACTGTAAAAGGAATAGTTGTCATAGCATGTTGAGTTGATTACTAAGGATGCAAAACTAGATTTGAAATCAACTGCAAAAGATGATTCAAAGCAGCACACCTACTGATTTCACTCATAGCCACGGCCATTGTTGAGAAGTCGTAACTCCACACAGCTCATGATCCAATCATAAATCAGTATTTAGTTGGCATGAAGCAATATTTCAAACATGCCATTAACCTGATTCCAAAAATTCCGTATTTAGTTCTCATGCATTCTTAACAGGCCTGAGACTTAACTCCACTTCTTTCTGGCTTGACATTACCCATCTACAACTGCAATAGGTTTCAAACACTATCACACCAAGATGCTGCCCATTTTGAATACAATAAACTATGAAAATCAATCAATTATTAGCTGGTAGTGCTTTGGCATTAATACTTACAATGACGGGATGTGCAGTATATCAGGTTGTTAATTCTGATTACGACCGAAGTGCTGATTTTAACAATTATGGAACCTTCGCATGGCTGCCAGATGAAGATAAGACCAACACACAACTAGATAATCATATTGTTAGAAATAACATCAAGAACTATTTCACTCAGGAATTTATGGATGAATACAAATTCCAGCCAGATGTAAAGACTCCTGATCTACTCATGAAAATAATCATTACCGATACACACAAAGAAAAAAATGAAACATACGCTGTACAACAGCCGGTAATGAACAATAACTACTACAATCAGTACAATTACAACAATCAGTATCCAGCCAACAACTACTCCAATAGCCCATACTACAGTTCATATCCAAACCAGTATGCTTTTAATGGTATGGCTATGAATAATAACATGAATAACTACAACTACTCCACTCACTATGTCACTGAAAAAATCGATTATACACAAAGTACTATCACATTGCATCTGATTGATCGGGTTAGAAATGAATTGGTTTGGTCTACTACTGCTGAAGGAGATATCTATGACAATGGGGCCTATGACATAGAAAATGAGATTCATCCTGCCGTCGAGAAAATCATGAAGTACTTTCCTCTGAAACCTCTTGTCAATGGTAAATGATCTAAAACAAAAACCCCGCGCTCTGCGGGGTTTTGGGAAGGTTTGCCATGCTAACTCGAGTAATTCATGAGCGATCGCTTCCATGCGTATCTTCAATCCAATCAATTATCTTATGGATTATTCAAATCGAAATGTCTAATTGATTAGAGTACTAATATACCATTAGACTTACACAGGGATTATGACTCAAAACACTGAAAAAAATGATATTATTCAGGCCTAATTTCAAAACCTAACGCGGCTTGTGTGGCCGCTCAGCTCCTGCCCTTCCTCGTCCTGCTCCTGGCCCAAACCTACGTTCGGTCATGTCTCTTAAAATTCTGTTGAATTCCCTGGCCTGATCTGGCGTACAGATACTCCTAACCTGTCTAAAATGCGAATAAGTAAGGCTATCCACAATCATTTGCAGCCTTCCTATTTCGTCCAGTTGTGAATGAAAGCGCTCTGCCGACAGTGTATCAGATTCTGCTTCGAACAAACCTGCCCTTAATTGTTTCAGCTTATTCTCAACAGGCCTGATCTGCTCAAAATGTTGTTGTCTGAGTCCATGAAGCGTTTTCAACTGCTCATCGGAAAACCCTAACCGCCTTTTCATATAATGCTCGGGTGTATTGCGGCTGCTTTCCATAACTTCTCGCTGAGGAGACCATCTGGATTTCCACAACAGGGTTAGTGAAACAGCATTGATAATCACCAGCAGCACAATTGCTATAATCAAATTTCTTTTGTTCATCCCCCTATTGATTAATGTCTGTCTGGTCAAATAAAGCTAGCTCTGAACCATCGTTAGAAATCCCAAAATAGCTAGCTGATAATTCTCCTATAGGATCTGTAGATGTATTGGCAGTGTCCTGCTTTGGTAAGAGTATGAGCGTAAGTAAATTTACCACTACCAGCATAGCGATAGCCATTTTCCACACGAGTGGCAATGTTTGATTGGAAGGTTCATTCCGTGCTATCATTCGGGCATAAAAATAAGGCCCAGGATCAGCAGGTTTGAGCTCATCCAGACTTTGCATGGTCTTTTGCACCTCATCATTGATCTTACTGCTGTTCATATCATTTCCTTTTCGTAATACTCTTTCAATAGCTTCTTTAAATTCTGCTTTGCCCTGAAAATCAGAGACTCCACAGCCGACAAACTTGTTTCCATCACTTCAGCAATTTGCTCATAGGGCATTCCGTCCAGTTTATGTAGCGTAAAGGCCACCCTTTGATTATCAGGGAGCTGCTCCATTTTTAACATGAGCAGACTTGCTCTTTCTTTATTTTCCAGCTGTACTCCCGGGTGATCAAATTCAGGCGGTTCTATAGCCTCACCATCAGATTTCCAGAAGGATACCAGAGATGCCCATCGTCTTTGTCTTTTCCTTCTTCTGATCTCTTCCAGACATTTGTTGGTAGAAAGCCTGTACATCCAGGTAGTTAATCTTGATTCACCTCTGAATGTTCCGATTTTCTGATAAACGTCTAGAAATACTTCCTGAGCCATGTCATCTGCATCTTGTGCATTTTTAAGCATTGCCAGACATATGTTATAAACTCTTGACTGGTTTTGCCGGACAAAAACCTCGAAAGCATGGGTATCACCTTGCTTTAAAGCTGCGACTAATTGATCATCGGTTTCCAATTGTATTTGCTGTGCTTCTAACAAAGGTGAATAAAAATAGCTTAGGTAACTAGTTACCTAAGCTCAATGACTATCAATTACTTCTTCCATATCCTCTTGGACAAGGACGGCCCTGACCACCATTTCCTAATCTTCCCTGTCCGCCGTTTCTGCCTCTTCGTTGAAATTGACTATCCAAAGCGACTCGCTGATCATCTGTCAGCAACTTTCGAACATCTTGGTGAGCTTCTGCTCTTCTCTTTCCTATTTGTGCTTCTGTAGCTGATATTTCATCAATAGTCTTGTTAATGGCCTTCATATCAGGACTGTTAGCAGTTTGGAGTGATTGCAAACTAGCTTGTTGTTCATTCAGTTTATTGCGAAGAGGAAGTATATCCTGCTGAGCTGCGGTATGAATCGCTTTGATATCTGTCTTCTGCTGATCAGTGAGATCCGGAATCCTATCCATCCACATCTCACTATTTCCAAACCCTCCTCCTTTTCTACCAAACTGACCTCCATTACCATTTGGACCATTTGGGCCGTTCAGACCTGGCTGAGCAGATGTAAACAAAGGAACCAACATGATGGCAACTACCATCATCAACTGCTGAATTTTAAGATTTTTCATGACCTAATTATTTTAAGTTTTATATCTCTTGGATGACAATCCAGGAAAAAACTTGCGGCCACTAGCAAAAATTTTTAAAAAATCTTTCAACTCATCATTTGTGGCTAGATTAGCCACATGGACAAACCGGAGTTCGACGATATTTTCATGGAGTTAGCGGTCAATCTGGCCAAGAGAAGTCACTGCATCAAAAGACATGTGGGTGCTGTGTTGACGAAAGATACGCGCATCATATCCATCGGTTACAATGGACCACCCGCGGGCACACATAACTGCGATGAAGAATATCCTGAAGATGGTTGCCCAAGAGATTCGAAAGGTGGATGTTCTCTGGCTATTCATGCTGAGCAGAATGCTATCCTGTATGCGGTAAAAAATAAAGCAACAGTAGAGGGTTCTACACTCTATGTTACTTTGTCTCCCTGCCTGGCTTGTGCCAGAATTATCTATACTGCCGGAATAGAAAAAGTGATTTACCTCAATTCATACGCAGAACACAAGGGTCTGGAAAATGACGAAGGTGTCGACTTTCTCCAAAAATTCGGAGTTCAGGTGGAGAAATACCAGGGTGAAATTGCCAACCTGACCGAATTGATCTGATTATTCCTCCTTCAAAGCATTTACTGGATTATCCTGGGCAGTTTTAAGGGTTTGATAGGTAATGGTGAAAACAGCAATTACGAGCAGTAAAATCAGCGGAATCAAAAACACCCACCAGCCAAGACTGATTCTGTATACATAATCTCCCAGCCACATATCACCCAGATAAAACGCCAAAGGCAGTGCCACCAAAGCGCTTAGAAGAATGAGTTTTCCAAATCGATAGGTTATAAATGTAAATATCTGGAGAACCCTTGCTCCAAGCACCTTTCGTATAGCGATTTCTTTGCGTCGGTTTTCCAACACAAAAGATGCGAGTGAATACAATCCAAGGCATGCGATGATGATGGCCAAAACTGAAAACCCAGTAAACAACATGGAGAACCTTCGCTCATCATCGTAAAGTCTTTGGAATGAATCATCCATAAAGACTCCATCTATAGGATAGCCCGAATTGTATTGGTTCCATACTTCTTCGATGTGAGCGATTGCCGGAAGAACATCTCCTTTGATTTTGATATTGATCAAATCCCTTCTGAAAAAATCATTTCGATCATTATGTACAAACCGCATAACCACGGGTTCCAGTGATCTTTTTGCCCCCTCTATTTCAAAATTTTCTACTACTCCGATAACTCGAAAGTTACCTTCCTCTCCTCCGCGAGTCAGTACCTGTCCAATTGGGTCTCCCCAACCCACCTCTTTCACAAGTTTTGCATTGACTACAATATTGGCCGTATCTGTCACTAGGTTATTATCAAAAAATCGTCCTTCCACCAATTTCAACCCCCATACATCTTTAATATCTCCCGATACGAAGAAATTGAATGGTGCAATCTTAACCGAATTGTCGTCAATTGTATGATAGTTCCAATCGGCCACAAATGACGAAGGGAAGCTATTGGATCTTCCCACTGAAGCTATGCCTGAGTGAGATAACAACTGGTCTTTAAATGCTGGATAATGATCCTCCATCCTGAGAGCTCCGGACATCACGTATACATTATCCGCTTGTAAACCAAGGTCTCTATTACTAATATGATGGAGCTGGAGATACACAATAAATGTAGCTACCATCAGAAAAAGTGATATCGCAAACTGAAACATTACCAAACCCGAACGCACCCAGCTATGCCCTGATGTCAATGCTCCTTTGAGAGCTGAAATTGGCTGTATAGAGGATAAATAAAAGGCAGGATAACTCCCCGAGATCAGGGAGGTGATGATAAGAGTGACAAAAAACCACACCAGATTTGATGGCTGCAAAATATCTGAAATGTGATAATCAAACTGACTCACATTATTGAAATATGGAAGTATCAATATGGCAAGACCTATGCCCAAAACAACTGCTAAAAAAGTAACGAAAAAAGCTTCGGTCAAAAATTGACCAGCAATTTGCTGCCTGATTGACCCCATGACCTTGCGCATACCTATTTCCCTGGCTCTTAGAGAAGATCGAGCAGTGGCCATGTTGATATAATTGATACACGCCAAAACGAGGATAAAAATGGCAACAAGTGAAAAAATGACCAGGTTGTTGTAGCTCGTAGTAGTACCAATCGAAAGGTGTGGATGGTGCAAGTGAATATCACGCATTGGAACCAGTCGAAACAAGTGATCGTGCCCGTCTGCCAGGTAGTCATCAAAAGATTCATATTCCGAATAAAAACTCAGCATCTCCGGCCCTACATATTTCTCCACAAAATCCGGAAGTTTAGCTTGTAGTCTGGCTGCATCAGATTGCTGATTGAGTTTTATATATGAGTAGAAATTGTTACCAGTCCACCAGCCTTTGGTTGCCCAACTCTCCCAGGGGATAGAGGCTACATAATCATAAGGTAGTGTAGTTGATTTGGTATTATTTCTTACTACAGCAGTTACAACATACTTTTCGGCATCAGTTTCAATAATCTGACCTACAGCATTTACATTCGGGAAAAGTGATTTAGCCAGCGTCTCAGTGAGCACAACATCATGCGGTCCGGACAAAGCCTTGCTCGCGTCACCAGCCACAAATTCAGCTGGGAACAACTCAAAAAATGTTGAGTCCGCCCAGATGCCATTTGGTATTTTTACATAGTTGTCGCCAATCTTGACTGTAGCTTCCACAGGTCCGTTCACCCTTGTTCCCTGTATTACTTCTGGGTAATCAGCCAACAGTCGATTAATTAGCAATGCAGGCGTGTAGCGTCCTTTTTCATTTAATGTCACTCTGTAAATCCTATTGAGTTCTGGAATATGCTTATCCACCTTCAACTGATATCTGACGTGAACCAACATAAGCATACAAGACGCCAAACCAACTGCCAATCCAAAAATATTCAGAAAAGTCTGCCACTTATGCTTGAGCATATTTCTTGAGGACACTTTGAAATAAGTCTTGAACATTCCTACTGAAGTTTTGGGTTGAAAATCTTCCAGATCTTTGATATAGCGCCATCTGAAAAAGCGAATCGTATTAAATATGAGCTTCCATCGAGCTTTTGCTCCTCCTCCATCTCTATAAAAAAGCTCCATGAGATCACCTTCGATCTGTTCTACATACCAGGGTTTACAAAACCAACTGAGTAGTTTAAAGGGCCATTTTGGAGGAGAAATCATTTTGTCTGGATTAATGCGTCTGGTATCTGAGCGAACAAATTGTTTCGTACCTTATGGTTGATCTCCAAGACCTGAACACCAAGGTTTGAGACCTTAAAAAAACGCTTTCGTCTCCCACCCCGCTCAGCAGTGGCACCTCCCATATAGGAACTCAAATAACCTTTTTTCTCCAGCCGGTCCAGAGCTGTATGCACGGCACTTATATTGACACTTCGCCCTGTCTGATCCTTAATTTCATCCATCACTTTTACACCGTAGGCATTATCATTTAGAATAGCCACTACCAAAAGCACCAGCTCTTCAAATTCTCCAATTTGCACTTTACCTGATTCCATATTTTTCACAATTGTAAATGAAATACGAATTTACAATCAAAAGGTTTCTTTCATGATTGTAAATGATATCAATAAATAATGACCCTAACGTTAAAAATCAGGGTATTCGCACATTACAAAAATACTACTGAAGAAAAATCTTATGTGTTGAGGTTGTGTTATGTTCCAGGATTATCACCAAATAATAACCTCTGTTCAACCCTGTAAGTTGGATGGTATTTCCTGATACGAACAGACCTTCGGATCTCTTAATTCCGGCAAGGTCATATACCTCCCAGGCCATATCAGCCGTTACACCGTTTACCTGGAAAGTTCTGTTTTGTCCAACAGGGTTCGGGTAAAAAGTAAGATTTGATTTCACAGGTATTTTATCAACCCTTACCGCTGCAAGATCAACTTCGGTACCGTCATAATCTGTTTGTGATAGCTTATAGTAATTTGCTCCGATGGAATAGCTGTCGAGATATTCATACTTCTGTGGCTCATTTGTTCTTCCGGCACCAGATATTCTAGCCACTTCACTAAAATTGATTCCATCGCTGGATTGCTCCAATGTAAAGTAATCATTGTCCAACTCCGAAGCTGTTTTCCAGCGAAGCTTTACTCCCTCACCAGTAGACTCACCCACAAAGGACAATAATGAAACTGGCAGTACAGTATTGGAAGGGCAATTATTGTTGGTACAACCTTGAGCTTTAATTGTCCCTGTTCCAGAGACCATACCTCCATAAGCCAGGTTCATATCATTTTGCACATTCATTGATCCGGATGCAGTTACATCGAGGTGACCTGCACCAGACATGATCAAATCATGTTGTATAGTCAGTTTTCCGTCAATGTTAAAATTATGTGGTCCTGAACCAATGGTCACATCTCCTGTAAAAGTCGCAACACCAGAAGAGTGGACGTTAAAATTTCCACCATTTCCGTTGGTAACTGAGAAATTGACAGCTTTAAAATCTCCATAAACATTAATAGTAGCTCCCTGATTCCACTTAACAGTTCCTCCTGATTCAAAACTTGCACCACTTGCTACCGTCATCACTCCATGAGCCTGTCCATTTTTACCAAAAGTAACATCTCCTGACACAATTAATTTGCCAGAATTAATTGCCAATGTGCCATATGATGTTGAAGGTGACCAGGAAGTTCCAAAATCTACCGCTCCTACGGATTCATTCCCTGATAGGGTAATATCGTGTTTGATAACCGCCTTATCTGAAACTCCCGGGACTGTCCCTCCCCAAGTTGCAGGGTCACTCCAGCTGCCACTCTGCACAGATGTAATGGTTGCTGCAAAAAGATACAAGGAAGGTGATGAAAGGAATAAAAGAAAAATAAAAAACCGAATCAACGGATTCACCAATAAAGAGGAATCCCTAACCCCAAATGTTTCTCCTTTGAGCTCATTTTCAAAATCCACTGAAGACGGTTTAAACATGATTGACAAGATTTATATCAAATACGATTAGAATGGGCTAACTAGATTTGGGTTTTGCAAAATTAATTTAGAAATACACTAAATTTTTGCTTTGCAAATCAGTTTCATCTAAATAACTTGGGCATTTATCGAAAAATTGACCAATTCCATGATTGGATATGAATTTAAATGGTCGGAAGTACATTTAGCCCAGAATTTGGCAAAGAAGTAAATACGCTTCATGCTAAAATAGATTTTCAATAAAAATTAAGGCCGATCATAATTGACCGACCTATCACTAACTAAGAATACAAATTAACCATCAGAAGTTATCACCTCCGTTGAAACCATCATCTTTGCCACCCTTTTGCTTGTCCTGATTCAAACGATAATTGAGCATCAGCACAAACCTGGGTCCCCGCCTCCACTGCCACTGAGAGTTGGCTGAATAATTAGAAGTCATAGCATCTTCTTCAATCAAATAGGATTGATAATGGTGCTCAATTGCTCGTAACCCTCTACAACTAACAATTTCATGTACATCTAGGACAAAAAGTATTGCTAAAGGAATTTTGAGGGTAAAAATGCCAACAACCTCAAATAATGAATTCCTGCAAACAAAGTAAATACACCTCCGTTTACAAAAGATTGGAACACAGTGATCAACATCACTCCTCCTCTCCTTCTATACAATTAAAATCAGTAAATAATGAAATACAATTTTCTTGGAAACACAGGCCTGAAAGTCTCAGAACTATGCCTAGGCACCATGACCTTCGGTGGCAGAGGTATGTGGACAGCTATTGGCACCTTGCCTCAGGATCAGGTGAATGCATTGGTCAAGCAATCGATAGATGGCGGTATCAATTTCATAGATACGGCTAATGTCTACAGCCTGGGACTAAGCGAAGAAATGACTGGAAAGGCCATCAATGATCTTGGTTTAAACCGAGACGACCTGGTGATTGCCACTAAGGTTCGAGGCAAAATGGGTGAAGGCCCCAATGATACAGGACTCAGCAAGAAGCATATCATTCAGCAAGCTGAAGCCAGTCTAAAAAGATTGGATACAGATTATATAGACCTTTATCAAATTCACGGATTTGACCCAGCCACTCCATTTGAAGAAACCCTGGAAGCTCTGGATTCATTGGTTCGGTCAGGCAAGGTAAGATACATTGGCTGCAGTAACCTGGCTGCCTGGCATATCATGAAAGCGCTTGGGATTTCCGAAAGAAAAGGTCTGAACAAATTCGTTTCACTTCAAGCGTATTACACTATTGCAGGTCGTGATCTGGAACGTGAACTCGTTCCATTGCTTCAGGATCAGAAAGTCGGTCTGATGGTATGGAGCCCATTGGCTGGAGGTCTGCTAAGTGGTAAGTATGGTCGCAATATGGAAACCGAAGAAGGGCGCCGGGTCAACTTTGACTTTCCTCCGGTCAATAAAGAAAAGGCTTTTGATATTGTTGAGGTCATGCAAAATATAGCCAAAGACAAAGGTGAGACTGTTGCTCAAATTGCGCTTGCCTGGTTACTACACCAACCTGCCGTTACCACGGTGATCATTGGAGCCAATAAACCTCAGCAACTTGCAGACAACCTCGGGTCAGTAGAAGTTTCCTTTACAGAAGACGAGCTATCAAAACTTGATGAAGTAAGTAAACTCAATCCAGAATACCCTGGCTGGATGATTGATCGACAGGGAGCTGACAGAAAATAGCATTTAATATCTCTCTCTGAAATAAAAGCCTGCGCAACAACGCAGGCTTTTTTGATTTTAAAAAGCCCGGCCAGACCTTTTCCAAAAATCCGATCCTTTCTTCCAATTATCGAAGTTGATTTCCCACTTATCTAAAGTTCGGGGTTGCAGCCATGTACTCATCATACTTTTGAATCAACAATAACGAAAACGATCATGCAAAAGCAAGTTTTAATCGTAGATGACAATCCCATGATGGGAGCCTTTCTCACCCATCTCTTTGAAAAGAATTACAAAGTACAGTGGTGCTCTAATGCTGAGGAAGCCCTGGGTTGGCTGCTCAAGCAAAACCTACCAGATCTGATTATCAGCGACTATGCACTGACCGGAATCTCCGGATTAGATTTTCTGAATCAATTGAAGAAATCCGGATTTTATCAGGATATACCAGTAATCATGCTATCAGGAAAGGGTAAAAGTGATCAAAGAATAGAATGTCTAAGAGCAGGTGCTGAAGACTTCATCCTAAAACCTTTTAACCCAACAGAATTGGAACTAAAGGTGGAAAAATTAACCAGTAAAAGTACTACCTCCGACCTGGCATAATCTCTAACCAATACTAACCATGAAAGAATTATTCATCATTCGACTGCCCGAGCTGGAAATCCCACTCAAATCCGAAGGTTTTAAAATCACCTATTTTGAAACTACAGAAAGAGCGTGCCTGGAACTTCACAAAAGGAATGTAAATTCAAAATCACAACCTCAGGCAATACTTACTCAAGCAGATGAAACCAAGCAGTATCACCACTTGTACAACTTCGTAAGTCGAATGAATGAAAAAGCTTATGTGATTCCATTTTCACATATTCCCAACACTCATATTAAAAAAGATGCTTTCCTGCTAGGATGTGCAGATTACTTTCACAGCCAAATGCCAATCTACAGTATTGCTTCCCGAATCAGAGACTTATCTAACTGGGAGCAATATGGCCAGCTCAACCATAAGTACAGTACCTCCAAAATTCCGGTATGGAAAAGAGCCTTCGATATCATAGTGGCTGGTATCTTATTGCTTCTCCTTAGTCCATTATTCTTGTTTGTAGCAATTGCCATCAAGATAAGCTCCAGAGGACCAGTGTTTTACGCCTCTCCACGAGTGGGTACCGATTATAAGATATTTCCATTTTACAAATTCAGATCCATGCGAGTGAATGCCGACAAAATGTTGGGAGATATGAAACACCTCAATCACTATGCAAAATCATCAGATCAAAGTGAGCAGCAAGTATCGCCTCAAGGGCCAATGTTGGTTGGTGATGATAAGTTGATCCCAGAGTCATATTATGAATATCAGAAGCAGCAAGAAGACAAGGAAGCCTTCATCAAAATCCAAAATGATCCAAGAATCACTAAAATCGGACATTTTATCAGGAAGACCAGTATCGATGAACTTCCACAACTAGTGAATGTATTGTTCGGTCACATGAGCATAGTAGGCAACAGACCTCTTCCTCTTTATGAAGCAGAAAAGCTTACTACAGATCAATGGACCAGAAGATTCATGGCACCAGCAGGCATCACAGGGCTTTGGCAAGTCACTGAGCGTGGTAAGGCGAGTACTTCAGAAGATAGCCGTAAGATGCTGGACATCCTTTATGCTAAAAAATTCTCCTTGTGGATGGACGTTAAAATCCTCCTAAAGACCCCTCTGGCAGCTATCCAGCAAGAAAAGGTCTGACTAGTTAATAAAGAATTATCCTTAATAAACATAAAAATGAAATCTATCAAAGCAACAATATTGATACTGGCACTGGTTGCCCTAAATGCTTGTGTTCGCAGCAATGAAGACATCAAACAAGCAGTCTCTCCTGTCGGCCAGACTGATGAGTACTCAAATATGGTAGTTACCAATTTCACTTCTACTCAGGTGAGTATTCAATTACAAGATGATTATGCTAACCCAATAGAAGGAGTGAAAATCCAACTTTGGGATAAATCGCCATTAGAAGGTGGACAAGTAATCCTCAAAGGCATCACTGATGCTAAGGGATCATTTTCAGAAACTTACAATGTGCCAAATCATCTCAACAATGTGATTCTAGAAACTGGTTACATTGGGCTACCTTCTTTCATTGTAATCCCTGTTGACCAACTGGATGCAATAAATATTACCGGGTTTGATCAGCCTTTTCAGTTGCTGGATGAAAGCCTGATACCTGGACAAAGTAGTGCTTCAGACCCTACTACCACCAATTTCACCTCAAACGGACGTACAGCTGCGACTTCAGTAATTGAAGCTTTAGGCAGCTACAACAGTTGGGGAACTCCGAATTATTTACTGAAAAGGGATATAATTTCCACCAATCTTCTGGACTTTGTCAACGCGTCTCTGCCGGAAGGTAAACCTGTACCAGATTATCATCCGGCATTTTTATCAAAAGGTGCTCAGACTAATCTAAACATTGTACAAACCGCAGATATCTGGATGACATTCGTTTCAGAAGGAGCCGGATACAAAAATTCACTTGGTTTCTACACTTATCCAACAGGAAACCCTCCATCTTCTCCATCAGACATTGACACCTTGCATATCGGTTTTCCAAATGCATCCTTCTGGGGTTCAGGAGGTCAATTGAGAAGTGGCGATAGAATCTACCTGGGTCGATTCAAACCTGGAACTACCGTAGGGTTTGCTTTGATCGCCGATGGATTCGATACCTACAAAAATTCAATCAAACAAAACAACAGAATTCATTACTCTGATGTAGCGCTAAATCCTGAAGATGATGCCTCCAAAAAGCAACATACTGTCCTATTGTGGGACGACAAAAATGAACTTTTCCTGATTGGTTTTGAGGATTTGCTCCGAACCCAGGACAGTGACAATGATTTTAATGATGTGGTTTTTTATATCACATCCAATCCGGTAGAAGCTATTAGCAGAGAAAATGTAAATCCAATTGACAAGCCTGAAGACACAGATGGCGATGGTGTAAACGACACATATGATGAATTTCCTGAAGATCCTAAATATGCTTATCGCTACAGTTACCCGGGCGAAAACACCTACGGCACCTTCGCTTTCGAAGATCAGTGGCCAAACTTCGGAGACTATGATTTTAATGACCTTGTGGTTGATTACAAGTATGAACAATATGCCAATGGTTCTAACAAGATGGTAACGCTCAATAGTGAGTTTGTATTGAAAGCTACAGGTGCAGGATTCAACAATGGATTTGGAGTAGAACTAGGCATTGCCCCTGATCAAATCTCATCTGTTAAAGGAAATGAGTTGTTTGGTGATGTTTGCACCTTCAATAGCAATGGTACAGAAGCTGGTCAGTCCAAAGCAGTCTTCATTGTTACGGACAATGCACATGACAGCTTTGGTTCGAATGGTCTGATCAACACCGTGCAATCATCAGAATACTTCATACCCGATACGATAGTTGTATCCGTTGATTTCGCTACGCCAACATCACTTGATGCTGCAGGAAGTGCTCCTTTCAATGCCTTCATGATCATCAATGGCACCAGGGGCCGTGAGGTTCACTTGCCAGGCTATACTCCTACTGACCTGGTTGACACCAATTACTTTGGAACCGCAAATGATGGATCGGAACCGCAAAACGGAATTTATTACAAATCAAAAGCTGGACTTCCATGGGCGATGAACTTGCCTGTAGCATTTGATTACCCGGAAGAAAAAGTGGATATCCGTTCAGCATACAACCACTTTGATACCTGGGCGAAAAGTGGAGGTTTTTCATACATGGATTGGTACATGGACAAGTCTGATTATAGAAATCCGGATAAGATATATACGAAATAGGTTAGGTTGGAAATGGCTATTACAGCCAGTAAAGGGTGCTCGGGCGGGCACCCTTTTTTATTGTATTTAGTTTGTTGTTATACTATTTTAATTTCAATTTAAATTCATCTCAAATTTTGAAAACATTTACCTAGAATTCTAAGTATGTTTGAGGTGCTACTAGCAGTTGACAAAAAGATACCTGAATAATTATGAAGCTCTGTGTCATAGAAGATGAGCCGGATTTGCAAGATGCAATCATCAAGTACCTTAGTGGTGAAGGTTACATCTGTGATAAAGCTTCAACCTTCAGTAAGGCACGCTCCCTAATAGACCTTTATCGGTACGATTGTTTCTTAATCGATATCAACCTACCAGATGGTAGTGGCATTGATTTGATCGGTAACATCCAGGAGTACCAGCCAGATGCAGGAATGGTGGTTGTCTCTGCTCGAAATTCTACCAACGACAAAATAAGAAGCCTCGACCTTGGGGCCGACGACTATATTACCAAACCTTTTGACCTTCAGGAGCTTAATGCTCGTATAAGGTCTGTAATAAGAAGAAGAAGCCGTGGCGGCAATAAGCACATAGTCTTCAACGAAATCACTATTGTACCGGAAGAGTATGTGGTTAAAATCAATGACATTCAACAAGATTTGACTAAGCGTGAATTTGATCTGCTCTCCTTTATGATCACCAACAAATACCGTGTGATCAGCAAGGAAGCGATCCTGGAGCATCTTTGGGATAACTATTCCAATGCCATGGATGGGCCTGACATTGTCTACGCCCATATCAAGAACCTGAGAAAAAAACTCAGTGATGCGGGCAGCTCCGATTACATCCGCACAGTCTATGGCATTGGTTACAAATTTACCGATCGCGAATGAGGTTAATGACAACCAAGCTGGCATGGAATCTTCCGATTATCATGCTGGTATTTCTTATTAGTGGTATCAGCTTTACAAAGGCTATTGAGTACATACTGGATCTTAACGTACTGAAAGTACTGGAAATCCGAAAGACGGCACTCATCCATGAACTTCAGGGTTCAAATGACCAGGACTTTTCCGGAAACAGACATCTGTCAAAAATCTACGACTATGATATACACAAAGTAGTCTCACCCTATTATGGAAATGTGATCAAAGATACATTGGTATATAATAAGCCTGACAACACCTACCTACAGCTCAAAAGCTTAACCTTTGGTACAACTATCAATGGCATCAACTACAAGCTTACTGTCAGAAAATCCATAGTTGACTACCAGGAAATAATCGAAGTTGTTACGGGTATAATGATCATCATGTTCGTAGTACTTATTCTCGTGCTGAATGGTTCATTCTATATGGTAAGCAAAATTGCCTGGAAACCATTCTATCGTACACTAGACAAGGTGCTGTCCTACAGACTGAATTCCGGTGAAGAGATTCACTTTGAACAATCAGGAATTAAGGAGTTTGATCAACTAAATGAGACGCTACAAGCCATGACTTCTATGATCAGAAGTGAGTATCGACAGCTAAAAGATTTTACAGAACACATCTCCCATGAGCTGCAGACACCAGTTACCATCATTAAAGCCCGAACAGACATATTGCTTCAGAGCACAAGCCTCAACAGTGATGATCTCCGTACCGCTGCTTCAATAAGACAAGCCGCAGACAGACTGGCCATGATGACTGAAGGTTTGGTAACTCTCACCAGAATCGATAGTGGTTGGTTTATTGGCAAGGTCTCAATAGAACTCTCTCATGCCATTAAGCAAAAGCTTAGCTGGTATGAAGAACTAATCGAACTAAGACAAATCGAAATTTCCATTTCCGGATCAGACAAGGCTGTGATAGAAATGAATGAAAGACTCTGGGAAATGCTGATTGGCAATTTGCTCAGCAATGCTATCAAGCACAATAAAGACGGAGGTTTTATTGATGTGGTCATCCGCCGAAATCAACTGCAAATATCCAACTCCATGAACAGGCCTGCAGGTGAAACCAATTCAACAAAACTGATGGAAAGATACTATTCAGAAAACCCTCAAAAAGGACTAGGTCTGGGAATGTCTATCATAGAGTCAATTTGCAGAACTCAGGGATTTGAGTTTTATTATGAAGAAGTAGACCAGGTACATAAAGTCAGTATAAGGTTCTAATTCTTAGCTGTTAACAAGCCTCTCATATTCAATCTTATTCGGATACTCTGATCCCAGTGATTCACTTTTGCTCTACCCAAATATCCCATTTCCAGATTCATTTTTGGTGTAAAAAACCAACCATAAGCTACATAGAGTCTGTTTTGATCAAACAGCTTATGACCAGTAAAATCGCTTCCTCCATTCAAAAATAGTTCATCATTCACTGTAAAATATTGCTTGGTTTTTCCATCTTGCTTTTTGGTGGGCAAGGTATATTTCAACTGGTATCTGTATCGCATTGCCTGATGAACATTCTCTCCCGCCTTGGAAAAATACCGGTCCTCTATCCTGATGCGATTACCTATCTTCCCAACGCCTACACTTAAATCATGAGTAATTTCGCCTGATACCCTGTATTCCGAATAACCTACCTTACCGGATTCTTTATTGGTCATGGTTTTCCAATATCCAAATGGACTTAAGCCTACCTGAAACTTGGCAGGAAGTTTATAAAATACCCATGGCCTGATCATCAGCTGCTTATCATACTGATGTCCCAATAACTTGTTGCTTGGACTTTGCGTAATCCATCGTACATCTAGTCTCGTACCCCATTTCGAACTCAGTGTTTCACTCCATCGCACCTCCGGCCAAAGCTCGCTTGCATAAGTATTACTCTGAGCATAGACAGCCGTAGATGATATGGTCAATAAAAAAAGTATGCTGATAATTTTGAGGGTACGCATATATAAGTTTGAAGCTCTTAGGTTAAAAATGGCAGAAGCTGCATGGTCTAATCAGACAAATCCAAGAAGATTAACAGCTTGAGAATAAATTAGTTATAAAAAAATAACCACCAGGTACAATACATCTGGTACTGCAACCCGGTGGCCTTCGACTAAGTGTGTCCTTTATTTATAGTGTCATACCATCCCGAATTTCTTCGCTGGCATTGTCAACTATTTTCATATTGTCAGAAAGCATATCTCCAAACACTTCAACCTTATCATCGACAATGTTTCCTGTTTCAACAGGAGTCCAATGAGCCTTTCCGTCTTTTTCTATGATCACAAAAACACCTTTTGTAGAATTCAAAAGCGCTGTTCTTGGAATAAAGAATGTCTCCTCATCTCTAATGATTGGAATGATTACCTCTGAAAACATCCCTGGTTTCAAACTTCCGTCAGGGTTAGGAACGTCAAATTCACTAAACAGTGATCTTACGTCTTTATCAATTTTATTGGCATCTCTGGAGAGGTGAGCTTCATAAAATTTACCCGGCATAGCATCCACAGTAAACTTCACGAGTCCATTTTTCTTTAACTCAGTAGCGTACTTTTCTGGTACCGCCACGGTTAGTCTCAGCTTGTGCGCATCTTCCAATACGAACAATGGCTTATCATCATTGATGTCATCAGGGCCAACCAAAGAACCTGGTGAAACCCCCTTCAATGATATAACACCATCATAAGGTGCCAGCACTTTCAGATAAGAGTTCAACTCATATGTTGCCTTATACTCAGCCTCAGCAAACTTCAGGTTGGCACTGTCGGCTTCCATCGCTGCCTTGGACAAATCAAGCTCATTTTGTGAGATTGCTCCTTCTGTTTTACTACTGGCTACCAGCTTTTTATAATAGTCTTTACTTGCCTTTGCTTTTACTCGCCACTCCTGAACATGAGATACTTCTTGCTCCAGTTTTGCTGTCAATTCCGGCGCAACAAGAGTAGCTAGCAATTGACCCTTTTTCACTTTGGATCCCCTATCTACATAGATCTCCTGTACAAACCCTTTTACTTTGGCATAAATATCTGTTTCTTCCCAAGGCAACAGATCACCGGGCAAAGTAATTTCACTTTCTGGTTTTTGTTTTTTGAGGTTAACAAAATTCACTTCAACAGAAGGTTCGCTTTCCTGTGCTTCTGCCCTTTCTTTTTTTGAGGACTCACCGTTTTGGCAAGAAGGCAATGAGAGTGCTGTAATTAACAGCAATCCCAGTCCATAGACTCTTTTTCGATTCACACTCATAATGTTTTCTTATAATATTTTGATCAGTCTTCTTTTTCTTTTACTACAGGTTGATAAAACTTACTATCCTTGTCTTCAGGATCAAGTGAAACACTTTCGAATGATGCTGACTTCTGGATAGAAGTAAATACTAGTGGAAGAACCAATAAAGCAGCTGCTGTAGAAGCAACCAACCCACCAATTACTGCTCTACCTAATGGAGCAACCTGTCCACCACCTTCTCCAAGTCCTGAAGCCATTGGGATCATACCCATGGTCATGGCTATTGCCGTCATCAAAATCGGTCTGATTCTACTTCTTGCAGCTAATACTGCCGACCATTCCACATTCTTGGTCTCCATCCTGAGTGTTTCAGCATTTACCACCAAAAGCAGCGCGTTGGCAACCGACACACCTACTGACATGATCAATCCCATATAAGACTGCAGGTTCAATGTAGAGCCTGTAAACAGAAGTGTAAATATCGATCCAACCAATACAGCTGGAATCGTTGACAAAACAACTGTAGACAACCCAAATGACTGGAAGTTTGCACTCAAAAGCAGGAAAATAACAATTACAGCAATTCCCAAACCTACCTGCAAACTGCTAAGAGTTTCGTTCAACAAAGGAACCTGACCTTTCATTTCTACCAAAACACCTCTCGGAGGGGTTCCGGCTTCTTTAACAGCCTGAGCGACATCCTTGCTGGCAGATCCAAGATCCATACTATGAAGATTAGCCACAATGGTTACAATCTTGTTTGGTCCCTTACGGTCTATCTCTCCAGGCATGATGATTGGCTTAATATTCGCAATATTTGACAGCATTACTTCCTTGCCATTGGCATCTAGTGGAATAGCTGCCAGATCACTGTATTTAGTCATTTGGTGCTCAGGGATTTCCACCTGCACCTGGTAAGCCAACCCTTTATTCTGATCCAGCCAAAGGTTTTTCTCAGTAAATCGGCTACTTGATGTTGAAGCAACCATCGTCTTGGCTACATCCTGAGGATTAATTCCCATTCGGCCAGCAATGATCCTGTTCATATCGATCTGATAGGCAGGGTAATCCAATGGCTGTGCAATACGAAGATCACGCAGATAATCGATACTCTTCATCTTGCCCATTATTTTTTCAGCAAAGCTGCGAGCCTGATAAATGTCTTTTGCAGCAACTTCAATTTGCACAGGAGTTGATGCACCTTGACTCATCATCTTTTCTGTAAGTTCAATCGGCTCAAAGTTGATTTTAGTGTCAGGCATCTTTTCAGACATCTGCTGCCTCAATTCTTCCTTAAAATCTTCAAGAATAATATCTGATTCTTCATCAAATGCCAGCTGCAATACAGCCTCGTGAGGACCACTGGTAAACACAAATATTGGACTTGTACCATAACTGGAAGGCTGGGTTCCTACATAAGCAGAACTGATCTCGATCTTATCCTCACCAACTATGCCATCAATGATTTTAAGCATCTGAAGATACTTCTGTTCGGTCACCTCTATTCTGGTACCATCAGCAGCACTCATTCTTAATTGAAACTGATTGTTGTTGGTTTGAGGCAAAATATCCGTTCCAATCCAACTAAATCCAGCAACTAGTAAAAGACCTGTTCCGATCAGGTATGCAAATATGATTACCCTGCGACGAGGCAACATTTTTTCTATTAAGTGAATGTATCCTTCTCTGAATTTTTCAAATCCCTTAGCCGGTGTTCCATCCTTTGCTCCTTCTGAAGCTGAATCTCCTTCGGTGTGTTCTTCATGCGAGTGCTGTACAATCCAGTTAGAAAGTACGGGAACCAATGTCTGAGCCAACACGTACGAAGCAATCATTGAAAATCCTACTGCTAATGATAATGGCAAGAACATGGATCTTGGAATACCCGTCATCATGAATGCTGGTGCAAAAACGACCAAAATACATAACAGAATCAAGAATGTAGGGAAAGCCATCTCACGACTTGCATCCCAAATGGCCCGGGCTTTTGACTTACCCATTTCAAAGTGCTGGTGAATATTCTCAATAATAACTGTAGCTTCATCCACCAGGATACCAATCGCCAGGGCAAGACCACTTAAAGTCATAATATTAAGTGACTGTCCGGTAAGTTTGAGTGCTACCAAAGCAGTGGCAAGAGCAATTGGAATAGTCAATACAACAATCAATGCACTTCTCCAGTCGCCAAGGAATAATAACACCATCAATCCAGTAAGCATTGCACCTAGCAGACCCTCACTCAATACGTTTTTGAGAGCGTTCATTACATACACACTCTGGTCAAACTCATAATTGATATGCACATCTGCCGGAATCGCATCCCGCAAAGTAGGCATTGCACTTTTCACATTGTTTACCACATCTACTGTGGAGGCATCGGATTTTTTTACTACCGGAATGTAAACTGCTCTTTTACCATTGATAAGGGCATAACCCACAGTGATATCCGCCGCGTCTTCAACCACACCAATATCCCTCACATAGACGCTTGATCCATGTTTAGTTCTAATAGGAACATCCAAAAATTCTTGTGGATCACCAATAAGTGAATTGAGAGGGGTCATTACTAATTTGTCCCCCTCTCTAATGTTACCGGCGGCAGAAGGCTGGTTGTTGTTAGCTATGGCCGCTACCACCTGTTCAGCAGTAAGTCCATAACCACGCATCTTCGCCGGATCTATTTTAATAACAATACTTCTTTGGTTACCACCAAAAGGTGGTGGTGAACTAACACCAGGAATACTCGAGAACATCGGTCTGATTCGAGATGCTGCAATATCCTGTATGTCGTTCAATGATCTGGTTTTACTTTCAAATACCAGCTGACCCACAGGGATAGAACTGGCATCAAAGCGTACCACCTGAGGTGGAACCGTACCTTGTGGCATATAAGATTGCGCCCTCGTTACCTGATTGGCAACCTCAGCTGCTGATTGCGCCATATCCGTTCCCGGATAAAACGTCAATTTAATTAGAGACAATCCCTGAATGGTCTTGGTTTCAATGTTTTTGATTCCAGAAACATAGAGAAACTGATCCTGGTATCTGGTTGCAATGAATGCGTCCATCTTATCAGGAGCCATACCTCCGTATGGCTGTGCCACATAGATTGTTGGCATGTCCAGTTCTGGGAAAATGTCAATTTTAATGCTGGTAGCTGCCATTACGGAGAAAAAGATTACTCCGATTACTGCTACCACAACCGTAATCGGTTGCCTAAGCGCACTTCTTATAAGTCCATACATAATGTTAGAATTAGAGTGATATTTGGCTCATGAAGATGTCAAAATCTCCAACTGCTGCAGTTTCTTGCAATACAGATCGCCATATATTATTGTAAGCAATTGCCATGTCTGCTTCCGCACGATTGAGCAATACCATATTTTCTGATAATTCAGGAAGCGTACCTAGTCCGCTATCATATCTGGCATAAGCTTGTTTGTAAGCACTTTTCGCAGATCTCAACTGTACTGGCGCTTCATGTACTGCTTCCAGAGAGAGTGCTAGCTGAATTTTAGCATCTTCCAAAGCTCTGTTAGTAGTTAACAATGCTTCATCATATCGGTATTTAGCTGCAAGGGAATAGCTCTGTGCGGCCCTGTAATCATGACTGGATTTGGTAAACTCCAGCACATTCCACAATGTGTAAACTCCAGCCAGATAGTTACCTCTCTGAAATTTGATTCCCCTGGACAAACTTTGTGTAAAGATTGAGTTGTTAGTGCCTGTAGGGCCACCTACTCCACTACCTCTTCCAACTCCCGCAACCATGTACTTCAAAGTTGGAGTCCAGGCTACTTTGGCTTGCTGTTCTCTTTCCAGTTGCTCAAACCAGTTTGATTTTTTGAACAATAATGAAGGGTTTTTATCTTCATCTAATTCAACATTAACCTGAGGAGGAACAGCTTTTATATGTTCACTTCCATTTGGTTCAATGCTAAAACCCGACAAACCGGTTAGCTCACCTAAATAAAGAGCTGCTACTTTTTGTTGTCTTTTTGCTTCCAGCAATTTCAATTTGGCTTTGGAAAGTTCAGCACTTACAAAAGAACTGTCAACTCCAGGACGCAAACCACTATTTACTTTGGCATCAATTACATTCTTCAAATCCTGAGCTCTTTTCAGGTTTGATTGCTGCACACGTGTGATCTCCTTAAACGTCAATAATCTAAGGTACACGTCGGCCACCTTAACTTTGTGTTGAAAGATTTCATTTTGATAATCATAATCTGCAGTTTTCACTCCCTGGTCAGAAGCGGCTACATCATGCTTGATTTTACCAAAAGTGTAAATAGGACCTGTAAGTGCCAATGTGGAATATTGTCCAAATGCACCTGTCCATACCTGATCAGTTCTCCGAGAACCAGCCGATGGTAATGCATAACCTTCGTTAGGCCAAAAGGTACCGGTCATTGCATTGGCAGTGGCGTATGTAACTTGTTCCTGAAGCATCAACAATGGTATTCTGTTGGCATTGCTTCTTTTAAGCTCTTCTCTCGCTCCTTCCTTTTCAGCCATTTTTGCTTTGATACTTGGATAGTTGGCAACTGCTGCCTCCAGACATTGTGCCAATGACAATGTAGTATCCTGGGTCTCAATGTGCACCTTTGTTCCTCTATCCAAAGACTCTTTCATTTCCTGTCCAAATGATGCTGTGATACTGATAATTGTAATTGCCAGATATACACTTAATGACTTCCAGCTGTGTAGATTCATATGATTAATTTGGTTTATTATACATCCAAACCAACGACCACTATCTGAATACAATCCGTAGGAAATCTGAAAAACTCCTGAATTCAGGTTAAGTATGCCCTTAAAAGGCTATAAAAGGCTTTTTAGCTATTCAGATTCTTTCAGTTTTTTTTGAAGGATTGAGGAGAACCTGAAGCTAACTTCTGAAATTCTGAACGACAGATGCTAGCAAGGACTTGAGAGCTTGAGAATGATGAAACTAAAACTCTTCACCAGCATAACGTATGATTGGAACTGGGGTTAGCTCTTTTCTTCAAGTTTGAACTGCTCCAAATAATGACGAAAGTGATTGAGTAAATTGACAGATTGATCATTCTTAAAATTCTCGTAGTTCACTTCCAGTAACAATTGATTGACACCACAGATTTCAGCAATCTTTTCAAATCTCCCAGGCTCATCTTCACAGGCATCAATAAAATCAAGTGCCGTTCTGATTCCTGCCTTTTGCAACAAGCCATAATCTCCCCGAAACTCAACGATCAGTTTAGCCTGTGCGGACCAGTCAAGCAAAGTGCGTACAGGGAAAGGTGTCTTGATGATCAATAATATAAAATTATACTGGGCCAGATTCTGAACATTGTCAATACCTACCTCTCCTAATCGGATTTTATGCATATCACTGATTCCTTCTATGTAGTCCAATGAGAAATTGACCTGACCTTCGTTTAATTCTTTGGGAAAGATTTTCACCCTATCCAAAAGCATTTTGAAACCTGTTTCAGGGAAAATACCTGTTAGAAAAGCAATAACAAGAATCAGGTTTTCGCTATAACCAGGCATCATTTTATCTGTAATCACAAAAGACAGCATGAGCGAAACCAAAGCTGCCATGATCGTTCGCAAGCCTACTGAAAAGAAATTACCCGGTGTAAGGTCAACCGTATTAAACCTTCGATATATGTACCGGGAACCACTAATGTAGCTTCCCATGATGGCAAAAGCTATCACCGCCACGCTCCGCTTTTCAGTAGCGTATTCGCTAGCTTCTGTCCAGAACTCCGCCCCTGAAAAAAGTAAACTTGCGTAGCTGTCACTATTAAAATCATAAATGATCCAGCTTGGAAGCAATAGTATCATCCCCAACAAAGTGATCATACTGACAAATGAGACAGGCAAAAAGTAATCTCCCGGCGCATATTCTTTTTCCAATCTGGTAATAAGGGATTTTCGGTTGAATGTACTCACCAGGTCAACCCGCTCCAGAAGCAACATCAACTCTTCCTGCTTGCGAACTAAACGATACTTGAAAAATGAATAAGTGAGAATCGGGAAGTAGGTACTGAGTACAATCACAGCTAGTATTTCCAGAGAGCGGGCTACAATGTATTCCAATGTTTTGAGATTAGGTGATCCTTAAAATTGTTCATAAAATCAAACATATTCAAAGTATTCTCTTCGAATAGTACAATATCTATATGGTAAAGAAGTTGTGAAACCATCATTTGTTAATTGGCATTGTATTTGATTACCACATTTTTTCACATAAAACTCTCAGAAATTTATGCTTATCCCTAAAAAATTCGCTTTAGCACTCACCTGCCTGTTCATTATTTCTGTTTCTACACTCTCAGCTCAGGATGCCCTGAAAATGGGTAACCGGATATTGGGTGGAGGAATTGGTGTTCAAATGAATAATCATGATAGAGATATTCCAACTTACACCAGTCTTAATTACATTAATTACGGGACCGATTCAAATATAAAATCAAATGGTTTTAGTCTTTCACCTTACTATGGTCGCTTTTTTAAAGATTATACGATGATCGGTATTCGACTTAACCTTTCTTCAAGCAATCGAACTTCTGATTTTTATGATCATGGATCCTCTCCTGGGCTGTTAGCAAATGAATCACAATCTAAATCTGCAGGGGTAGGCACCTTTCTGAGGTTCTATTTTCCTGTTGCTGGGAATTTTGGTGTTTATACTCAACCTGGTCTGGATTATACCAGAACTATTTCCACAAACACTTCGTCAAGCCTTGATTCTGCAAGCTCTACTTACAACTATCGGTATAAGCAAGAAACCCGAAACAATACCTTCAGTTTTGATTTCAAATTTGGATTATATTATTTCATATTCGATCAGTTGGCCATAGAGACCAGTCTCGCTCGCCTGGTTCTCTCTGCTTCGAAAGGAAATGTGAAAAATAAAAATTTGACATCTCCGAATAATTGGCAAAACGATGATAGAATTGGAAGCATAAACGACTCCAGTATCAATCTCAACTTCATCAATCAGCTCTCTTTCAATCAAGTTTTCACTTTGAACTACTATTTCTAACGCTCTTTGCAATTATGAATTTAAAGGAGCCATCTCTGGGCATATAAACCTGAGATGGCTTTTTATTGCACAGAATGTGGATTCTTACAACTCTGGTTATTTCTATCGTGATTAACTTTTTTATGGATTGTCTTAGCTAACTTTAGTTGATCACCGAACGCTAAATCCACATGAATCTCACAGTAGTAGAGAAAGCCTTTGATTACCTGAATGATGCCTGGCAGGGACACAAAACACATCAGCTGTATAGCAACTTGCTGATATTTCTATTTATAGGAATCCTTTTATTCGGTGTGATAAGTTCGTTTTTCTTAAAACCAGATGCATCTCATTTCAACTATTTTCTGGCCATAGAGGTCGCTTTTTCAGCCTTACTGATTTTTGAAATATTGGGATTGATTTTCGTACTGCCACGGTCTGTTGCGGATTCTGTAGGTAAGCAATTTGAGATCCTATCAATTATCCTTCTCCGGTCAGCTTTTAAGGAATTTAGCCACCTGGTTCCGCCATTTTTCCAAACAGAAATAGAATGGATGAATCTACTACCAATGCTCAGTGATGCTTTTGGAGGGTTAATCATATTCCTGATCATAGGTTTTTACTATATCAAGCAGAAACATGAACGCATTACTGAAAACGAAGACCAACAACACCGGTTCATTGCTTTTAAGAAGTTCTTAGCATTGCTCCTATTGATATCCTTTTTAACAGTCGGTATTTGGGATATATATCATATCATCAATACAGGACATTATGAACCTTCGTTCAATACATTCTACACTTTTCTCATTTTCAGTGACCTGTTGATTCTGCTGTACTCACTGAGATATCACTCACATTATGTCAATGTATTCAGATATAGCTCCTTTGCATTTGCCACGGTGATTGTGAGACTGTCTCTCTCGGCTCCTACTTATATCAATGTATTACTGGGAATCTGTGCCGGCGTATTTGTGCTTGGACTAACAATAGCGTACAATCACTTTAGAAAAATTAGTCCTAAATAATCACGTATTGGCATAATGAACATTTGATAGGCTTTTCAAAGTGTTAGCAGCTTGCTCTGCGGTAATATCTCGCTGAGGGTTGGCAAACATTTCATAGCCTACCATGAACTTTCTAATTGTCGCAGAGCGTAACAACGGAGGATAAAAAGAATAATGAAAATGCCATCCTTCATGTTTCTGTCCATCAGTAGGCCGCTGCTGCATTCCGGCTGAGTAGGGAAATGAACATTGAAACAGGTTATCGTACCTTATTGTGATCTGAGAAAGAATATCTGCAAATGCTTGCTCTTCCTCTGCAGTCATATCTGTGATCGCCTGGAAATGCCGCACCGGAATAATCATGGTTTCATACGGCCACACCGCCCAGAATGGCACCAGACACACAAAATATTCGTTACGGCAAACGATTCGCTCATCAGATTTAAGTTCCTGATCCAAATAATCAGCAAGCAAACTTTTACCTTTCTTAGCAAAGTAGGTCCCCTGTGTGGTAGTTCTTTTGGCAATTTCATTGGGCACAGAACTTTGCCCCCAAATCTGTCCGTGAGGATGTGGATTGCTACATCCCATTACAGAGCCCTTATTCTCAAAAACCTGCACATTGTTAATAAATGGAAGACTACCTATTTCTTCAAATTGCGTTTTCCAAATCCTGACAACTTTGGTTAAATCATCTACACTCATTTCAGGCATAGTCAGAGAATGATCAGGAGAAAAACAAATCACCTTGCACAATCCTCGCTCCTCTTGAACTTTGAACAAGCCCTCTTCATGATCCGCTGTTCCCTGATCCTCCAGCAAAGCAGCAAAATCATTTTTGAAGACGTATGTTTCTGTATAAGCTTCATTTTGTTCTCCTCCCGCCCGCTCATTTCCGGGACACAGATAACAAGAAGGATCATAAGTTGGCCGCTTTTTTACTTCGGCTGTTTCCATTTTTCCTTGCCAGGGCCTTTTGGTGCGGTGTGGTGATACGAGTATCCACTCCCCTGTCAATGGATTGAAACGCTTATGAGTTTTGTCCAAAAATGAAGTTTCCATGATTGATAGTATTTTTACAATTCAAAATTAAACGTAAATATAACGTTTATTAATAAACAGCAATTCCTATTCATAAAATATTCAAATTCGAAACTCAATGCTGCAATCAAGCGTTGGACTTAACTTTGCAGTCGTTATTTACCTAGCTAGCTTCGTTTCGTCTGTACTCCTTCACACAAATCATGAAAAAAGAGTTTGTTCTGATTCTTGTTGTATGTATTCCCCTCTTATCATTGGGGCAAAACAAGGATTCCTTAAAAGCAATTAGAAAATCAAGACCGACTTATGTCAAAGTAGGCACTGGTTTAGATTTTGGTGCATTTAAAGATGCAGCCACTTCTCCCTTAGTATATCGTGGATTGAACCTGGACATCAATCTGGGTAAAATCAAAATGGATACAAGTTTCGAGAGTGAAATGGATTATAAATATTTGCTTGGTGCCTACATTGGCCATGGAGGCTACCAGAACTCAGCAAGCTTTGTCAATACGCTGTTTGTTTCTTACTCTCAACTCCGACAGGTACAGGTTCCCTGGTCTAATCGCTGGAACCTGAAAGTAGGAGGAGCAATCAATGTTACCGGAAATATCCGCTTCAATGCTGATCTGGGAAACAACAACCTTGGCTATGAGCTGTTTGGTAACTTACTTGGTTCAGCACAGCTAAAAAGAGACCTCTCTCGCAAAAAAGAAAAAGTTTTACATATCTGGTTTATCAAGTATCATCTGAAACCAAAATCAAGAAATTTAGCGCTCAGATTAAATGCCGGGATTGTCAATACTAATCTAAGGAATGGGTATGCTTACACGGGGCAATCTCAGGTGATCAATAATTTCAAACCTTTTGATGGATACCATTTTAATACCTTCACAGGAATGCGGTTTGGAAGTAAATTAATCTACACGAAGTTTCTTAAAAACAAGAATGCCATTCGCTGGACCTATCAGTTTGACGCTTATAGTTCGGGAGGCAACGTGAATGCCTTTGGGATGAGCCACAATACTTTAAGTTTTGCCCTACTCTTCAACACTAAATGATCAGCGCTATGAAAAGTCTTATTTATAGTCTTCTGACACTTCTGGCACTCAGTGCCTGTGAGCCTTCATTCATCGTGGGAAAAGATGATAACAACACAGATCCATATAAAAACTTTGACTACCTGTGGCAGGAGTGTAAAGACCGCTATTCTTATTTTGAACTCAAAGGCGTGGACTGGGATGCCATTAAATCCCAATACCGAAGTAAGCTCTTCAATGATATCCGGGCTGATTCAGCGTTCAAGGTTATGGGTGCGATGCTCGATGAATTGAAAGACGGACACGTAAACCTGACTTCCAACTTTAATATCTCATTTTATCCCATTGAGGAACTAGGGCCAGAAAATATTCGCTGGCGTACCATCAAAGATTACTACCTGCCAAAAGACTTTTATATCTCCGGTCCATTCGTTCATGATTTCATTGCTAATAAACAAATAGGTTACCTGAGATTCAGCTCTTACACCGGAGCCATTTCCAACTCAAATCTTGATTTTGCATTGAGTAGGTATCAAAATACCAAGGGAATTATACTCGACATTCGTCAAAATGGTGGTGGTGCAGTTTCCGATGTATTCAATCTGCTGAGCAGGTTCATTGACAAAAAAACACTACTCTTTTATTCAAGACTGAAGGAAGGTCCTGGCACAAATGATTTCTCACAGCCTGAAGCCGCCTGGCTAGAACCACATAAAGGGGTTAAGTACACTGGAAAAGTAGTTGTACTGACCGACAGAGGGACTTTTAGTGCGGGTTCGTTCACCTGTCTTGGTATTAAAGCCATTCCCAACATGATCCTGATGGGTGATACAACCGGAGGAGGGCTCGGCTTACCCAATGGTGGACAACTGCCAAACGGATGGACTTACAGGTTTTCTGTTACCCAGTCACTAACTCTGGACCTGGACAACTCTTACGAAATGGGGGTTCCTCCGGATATTGTCGCTTATTTCGACTGGAACGACCTTACCAAAGATGAAGTGCTGGAAAGGGCAATGGATGAGATATTGTAAGAATATGATTTGCATAATCTAACTGGCATTTTCATCTTGTGATGATAATTCTGATAGAATTAAGAATCAACAATCAGCTCTAGGGAATACACGGTATTAATGACTAATTGAAGTAACTCCATAACTCAAAAAAGCTCTCACCACTGGCAAGAGCTTTTGATAAAAGTATGAAGAAGTACTATTGTGTTAATATCAGATACTCATATGGGTCTAGGGATAAACTGGTTCCTAGCTCCATTGAGGATTTTTTAATTTCATCCTGCCATGTTCCTTGAATTGCGGAAGGAACCGTATAGGCTTGGGAAGTCTCTCTTACATTAGAAATGATGAGCAATTTCTTGCCTCCACTTTTTCTGGTAAAAACTACGACATTACTGGTCGTGTAGGATTCAGGATCATCATATTGACCAGGAAGAATCTCTCTCCAGACAGCCATCACCTTTACGTATTTATCATAGACAGCTTGATTTAGTGACCAGTCAATAGGGTCTCGCTTGAAAAAATCGATCACTGTAGAGCGTGCTACCTCCTGTCCATCATAGATCAGAGGAACTCCCCCCAGATAAGACGTGATTACAAATGCAGCTACAGAGCCTCCCCCAAAGTCATCCGTCGGACTCTCTTGAGAATAAACATCATGATTGGTGATGTAGCGCATTTTTTGCTTACCTGCCGGAATCTCAGCATATTCTTTTTGGTGAGTTGTGATCAGTGAAATAGCAGATGTTTGCAATCCGAACACATTTTTTAGCGCGGTATTAAAATCCCAGGCATAATCCATTTCAAAGCCGGCTTTCAGATTTGCCACCTCGCTTCCTTCATCCATTAAGATCAATTCTTTATCTGTACCGGACTGCAAACCATTGATTGCCTCCTGCCAAAAATCTGCAGGGACAAAGTCAGCAGCGTCACAACGAAACCCATCTACACCAGCTTCATCCAGCCAGTATTTCATGGATTTGATCATTTCCTGGCGCATTTGCTCATTGTCATAATTCAGCTCGGCCACATCATTCCATCCGGTGCCAGGTGGCGAAATGATATTTCCATTGGAATCCTGAGCATACCAGTCAGGATGTGCCTTGATCCATGGGTTATCCCAGGCCGTATGATTGGCGACCCAATCGAGGATCACAGCCATACCTTTGGCATGAATTGCATTGATAAGTTTTTTCAAACTATTGAGGCTCCCAAATTCAGGATTAACTCCCATGTAATCACTTACCGCATAGGGTGAATTAATCCCTTTTTCCTTGCCTATTGGGTAGATTGGCATGAGCCAAACTACATTCGCACCCATTTCAGCAATATTTTCGAGCCTGCTTTCGACACCTTCAAAAGTCCCCAAAGGGCTAATCGCACGAATATTGACCTGGTAAATAACCATCTCATCCAGGCTAGGAATATTTTTGAAATCATCAACAGTAACTACTTGCTCTCCATTAGTCGTTGGGGGCTGGAGACCACTATCCTTGCAGCTTGTGAACAGTGATAACAGTAAAATCATCAATATCCTCATCACATGTGTCGTTTTGTTTTTACCATTCAAAAAGATGCAAAACGGAAAGCTGTAAATAAATCACCTTCCGTTTTGAATCATTGTTACTTGTCTTAATTTTCAATTACCTCATAGTTCCACCTATATGGACTTGTAGAATCATCAAATCTTAGAATTACGGTATAGTTACCTGGTTTAGAGCTATCTATATTATCACCGGTATTGATCAGTTCACCACGGTGTGAGTAGCTGTCTCTTGGACCAAGGTTGATATCCCAGCTATCATTAGCTCTGAATTTGAAAGACCCGAGTACAAGATCAAGAGTAATTGACCAGGTGTTATCATCTTCATTATAAGTCATTGGAGTAGAAGAATCCCATCCACCCGGAGTAGCATCTCCAATAATACCCCATTGAACTTCATTGAAAGCGTAGGTCAGGTTAACTGTGTCCACCAAAACCTGATAATGTCCGCCACTAACCGGAATATTGTCAGTACCAGTAGTGGTCATTACCCCATCGCTATCATATGCGAAGTTGGTACCATCCCATCCCGGTTGATTAGTAAATTTCAATTCCTGGGCTCCATTGAAGTAATAAAATCCTTCAAAGCCTGTGAAATCGTTCAGGCTGAATGGAATCAGAATAGTTGGATTTGTCCATGGCTGCCATTGTGGATCCTGAAAACTTCCAGTCATATAGATTACATCGGATCCGTATGAAGCATTCATCGTTGTGATTGAAGCTGCGGATGCATCCGAATCAAGTGTAGTTCCAGCCAGGTCAGAAGACACAAAAAACTCAACAGATACTGCCACGTTAGGGTCCTGCGCCAGGTTCACATCCAGATAAAAGTTGAGTGCTTCATTGGTTACTGAGTATGTCAAATCAGTTGTTTTACCTAGTTGAACCGCCTTGTCGATACCTTCACCAGCAATGGCCATAAGTACAGTATAATTGATATCTCCATCCATTCCAAAATTGGCAGCCGTCCAGGAAACCTCATAAGCGTCACTGATATTATCAGCAGTAATTTGCAGTTCTGCACCTACGGTTACTACGGCTGCTTCCATGGTAGATGAAGCATAAGGAGTGACTGTCAATCCAACCACATCAGAATTAAGTGTAGCAACTCCAGTAGCACTGGAAACTATTCTCAATTCAATTGCTCCGGAGGTATTGGCTTCCATGCCAAGATCAGACTTCAGAGCAGTGTTCAAATCAGCATAGGCAATAGAAACAGTAGTTTCTGTGGTTGTAGCCAATACACTTGGACTATCAAACAAATTACCTTTCACATCAATTTGTACATCATAGCTCACTGCCATATCCGCTCCATAATCCGCGGCACTCCAGGTGATGGTAAGATTATCTGTCAGATTTGCATCTGTGATCTCCACAGTGGCGCCATCAGCAGGTGCACTAATAGCTGCTGCTACCGGATCAGGTGTCACGGTTGCTTGAGGGCTGTCATCCGAGCAGGAATAGAATGTTGCAATGCCTAAAAAGGCGAAAATCATCGTTAACTTTTTCATTTGTTTAATATTTATAGTTTTAGAATAGGGGTTATCAATAGCCTTGGTTTTGCTTTAGATTGGTATTAATGCCGAGATCGGTATAAGGAATCGGAAACAGGGACAGGTGCTGTGGAATAGCAGCTCCTTTTTGGGTTCCACCTTTCCATTCCCAGTTATAAGTGCCACCAGTAAACTTCCCGAACCGGATCAGGTCTGTTCTTCGGTGTGCCTCCCAATGTAACTCTCTGGCTCGTTCGTCCAGCAGAAAGTCAAGTGTGAGATCAGTTGGAGCAATGTTGCCCGAAGAGTTGCCAAATGCACGTTGACGTATAGCATTTACATAGTCCAAAGCTTCGGCTTCACTGCCTCCTGCTCCCCCACGTTTCACTGCTTCAGCATACATCAAGTACACGTCCGCCAGGCGAAACATCGGAAAGTCAGTATCCACAAAAATGTCATTCTTACCCTTGGTACCACGTGAGGTAATGTTCTTAAACTTGGTAGACAAATAGCCCTCTGTGAAGTCAGTAATATTGTCAATTTCCAGGGTCTGACCTTGTGTCCAGAAAAGTACTCGTCGGTCACTGCTGGTAGTATCAAACTTGCCTACAAAAGTGGAAGTGAACCTGTTGCCTAACCATCCTCCGGAACCAATCCCAAAATCCGTATCAGGATTCTCGGTACCTCCAACGGCCGCATGAATAATGTAGGTAACACCACCATAATTGCGGGTGTTATCTCCATCTTCTGCCACCGGAAATATGATCTCATTGCGATACTGGTGATTATCTGCCAAAAAAAGCTCCCGATAACTGTTGTGCAACGAAAAGGCTCCCGAAGAAATAATGGCTTTGCACTGTTCGATACATTCAGAATACTTGGTGTTGCCAGCCCCCAGATATACTTCTGAATTCAGATATAACTTCGCCAAAAGCGTTTGCGCTGCAGCCTGATCGGCACGGGCATATTCATTTTGACCTGCTGGCATCAGCTGTGGAAGTATTGCCAGGAGCTCAGACTCGATGTAACCGAACAAGTCTGCACGATTGATCTGCTCTGGCAGAAATGCACCAGTCCTGTCCTTCTCAGTCACAAAAGGCACGTTGCCCCAAAGGTCCAAAGCAAAATAATAATACAGAGCTCTCATGAACCGGGCTTCAGCCAGGTAGTACCCAACTTCCTGTTTGAACTCTCCAGACAGACCATCTATCCGGCTATCAACTTCACGAATATATTCATTGCAGTAAGCGATATTGATGAAAATACGCTGATACATCAATTTGATATACAGGTTGTTATCTGACCAGTTTTGCGCATGAAACTCCACCAATCCTGGATCTCCCCAGGCATTGATTACTTCATCTGTAGTTACCTCCTGTGCGCTCCAGTAGGTTCTGAGAAATGAAGTAGTCCCTTCATCAGAAGCAGAGATTTCAGGTTGACCATACTCACCTTTTTGACCGGTCAATGTCATTGCTCCATAAAGTTTGGCCAACATTTCCTTGTAGGCATCCGGATTATCAAAAACTGTCGCCGAAGTAATACTCTGATCATCCAGCGGTACTGTATCGAGAGAATCAAAACAAGAAGTCAGAATCAATCCTACAGCTGTAAAACATGCTATTTTTATTATCTTATTCATATCTGCCGATTGTTAAAACTGTGCATTAAGACCTAGAAGAAATACCCTGGTGCGAGGGAAGAAATTATTGTCCAATCCTCCACTAATTTCAGGGTCGATACCGCTGTATTTGGTAATCACAAGTGCGTTTTGTACTCCACAGCTAAGTTTCAAATTGAGCCTGTCACTCATCAAACCATTGAAGTTATAAGCCAGGTTTACATTGTCCAGCCGGAAGAAAGAAGCATTCTCCACATAGTAATCAGAAAACCGTGTATTTAAGGCCTGCGTAAACTGGGGTTTGTCAGCCAGTTTAGAGGTATTTCTTAAGAAATTCATAGAAGAATACAACGACCTGTAAGTACTGTTTGAAGCTACATTGTTGTAGACATAATTACCGAGGCTCACTCGCGCCACACAAGTCAAATCCCAGTTACCTACATTCAACCACGAATTGAAACCCATCAGCACATTGGCAGCCGGTTTTTTATGGATATAGAGATCGCTGCTGTTAATCACTCCATCATGATTCCTATCTACAAAAGCATCTTCTATGGGCTTCCCATCAGGACTATATACCTGCTGATAGGTATAAAATGAATTCACCGGATAGCCTACTTTCTGCGCCTGAATGGTTCCGGATGTGGTCCCTCCTATTCCTCCTGTTGGCACAAAATAGCCATCATCATTGTTGAGGTTCAGCTTGGTGATCCGGTTGTGATTGTAATAGGCATTGTAGCCGATCTCCCAGTTTACTTTTTTTGTGGTGATTGCTTTATAATTGATATTAAATTCAACCCCCTTGTTCACCATGCTTCCAACATTGGTCAATACCTTCGAAGTGAAGTTGGTTCCCACCGGCACATCCACATAATTGATCAGGTCGCTGGTACTTTTAATATAGCCATCCAGTGAACCTGTAATTCTGTTTTTGAAGAAACCAAAATCGATTCCCGCATTATAGGTTATGGTAGTCTCCCATTTGATATTCGCATCATAGCCTTCCGGCCTCAGAGTGTAATAGTATTGATTACCAAGACGATAACGTGCTGAACTGTTACTGATCGTATATTGGGCAAAATACGGATAGTCATTGCCATTGTTGAGGTTTTGCTGTCCGGTAACTCCATAACCCATGCGAAGCTTTAAATCAGAAAAAGTGTCGCTGGTCCTCATCCATGACTCATTGGCAACATGCCATGCAAGTGCCACGGCAGGAAATAATCCCCATCGCTCTTTTGGAGAAAAACGAGAGGTGGCATCATCTCTGAGTGTTGCGGTGATGAGGTATTTATCAGCAATGGAATAATTTACCCTACCAAAGAATGAAAGCAGGTAATACTCCGTTTCAAAGAAATTAGATCGAACTACTTGTGACTCTGTCTGGTTGGTGGTCGAATCCTGAGACTGTTTCCAAAAATGCGCCCAGGAATATCCACCCATTACATCCAGTCTACTGTTGTTAAACTCTTTAGTGTAATTCAGGTAAAAATCGAGCAGTTGATTTCTTCGCTTGTTGATATAAGGACTTTTCTGACCGCCAGCCACCTCAGGGGAATAAATCCACTGCGTGCTGTCCTTTACATTATTATGGCCTTGGGTTACAGACACATCATAGCCCAGGTTCAGGTTAGCTTTTAATCCTTTCAGGAATGGGATTGCATAGTCAAACTGGATGTTGCCAATACTTCTTTTGGCATTGGAGGTATTGTCTGTCATGGCCAGCTGAGCTACGGGATTGGCTGGAGCCAGATTGATAGATTCTCCATCAACTCCGCCTGTAGTCCAGGTGGTGTAACCTCTCCAGCGCGTATTGCCATTGTACACGGGTTTGGTCGGATCATAAGAGACCGCATTTTGGATGGCACTCTGATCTGCGAAGTTGTTGTTGTTATTCATACCCTTCACATTGATCTTCACTTTCAACTGGTCTTTCAGAAATGTTGGATCAAGACCAACAGCCATAGTAGTACGCTCAAAATTATATGTCTTGAGTACGCCATCAGTATTGTTATAGCCAAGGGAAACCCGATAAGGCATTGAACCGGTATTCCCAGAAAAACTCAGTGCATGATCCTGCCCGAAAGCATTTTTGTAAATCTGATTCTGCCAGTTTGTGTTGGCATCACCTAGCAGAGATGTCACTTCAGGTCTATCTCCGTATACTTTGTTGATCAGGTTTCTAAATTCATCACCGGAATACACATTCACCTTACGTGGTGTTGTATAGAGGGAAGTGGTGAGTTTGTAGTTTACTGTAAACTTCTGACTACCTCGCTTGGTCGTAATGAGAATAACACCATTGGCTGCACGAGAGCCATATATAGCTGTAGCTGAGGCATCTTTGAGAATGGTAAAAGTGGCGATATCACTTGGATTGAGCGTAGAGAGTAAGTTGGGTGAGCCTCCGATTGGAGTATTGTCCAGAGGCACTCCGTCTACTACAATCAGCGGATCATTACTGGCCGACATGGAAGAGCCTCCCCTGATCCGAATGGTAGAAGTATTTCCTGGAGCTCCACTGATGGAAGTGATAGAAACACCGGCGGTTTTACCCACCATCAAATCCTGCACAGAATTCATCGCTCCTTTGTTGAACTTCTTGGCGTCTACCACCGCCACAGCCCCTGTCGCATCAGATTTCTTGACCGTTCCATAACCAACAACCACTATCTCGTCAAGTGATGTAAGATCAGGCGAAAGCGCCACTTTTAGTTGAGTTTGGTTACCAACAGTTAGCTCTTGCGTGACAAATCCTACAAAAGACACACTTATTACATTGTTTTCTTCAGGTACTTTGACCAAAAAGTTACCATCTACATCGGTGATAGTTCCTTCCGAAGTACCTTTTACGAGCACAGTTGCTCCGGGCAAAGGATCACCGGATTCCGCATCCGTCACCCTCCCGGAAACAGTCCTGCTGGATTGTGCCATTGCCCAGGTGGTCCATAGCCACAGCACAACCGCCAGGAGTCGATTCATCATTTTTAAGATTGTTTTTCTCATTTAGGTAAGTTTAGAGTTGAGGTTAAACAGTGATTTTTCATTCCAGCAGCTGGAACCTGATAGCTTGTCCACCACCAGGTGCCAGATGCAGATTCAGGGATTCTTCTGAGGTAACTACAGACGCAGAGATGCTCACATCCATCGGATTGGTCTCCACATCGGCACTATCACCATCGGCATAGATCTCAGCCCGATATTTTCGCTGAGGCAAAAGGAAATCGAGCTTGACTTCCAGCTCTCTTCCAGATTCATCTGTAGCACTACCGAGATACCAATCATCGGAATGGCGATCCTTTCTCACCACGGTAATCATATCTCCTATTTTGGCATGTAGCACACGTGTTTCCTCCCAGTCGGTAGGCACGTCTTTAATGAACTTGAAAGCAGGATTTCCAGCATAATTTTCCGGTAGGTCAGCCGCCATTTGCCAGGGGCTGTATATCGTCACATAAAGTGCCAGTTGCTTTGCCAATGTGGTATGCACTCGGTTCTCTGGTCGCTCTGGAATGAGGATATTGAATATTCCAGGGGTGTAGTCCAAAGGCCCCGCCAGGCATCGGGTGAACGGTAGGATCACCGTATGCTCTGGTGGGTTACCCTCGCTCCACGCTTCGTACTCCGTTCCTCTGGCCCCTTCGCGAGTCATCAGGTTCGGATAAGTTCTTCGCAGCCCGGTAGCTTTTACAGGCTCATGAATATCCAGCGCAATTTGATTATCTGCTGCCATCTCCAACACCCGCTGATAGTGACGCACCATGAACTGTCCCTGGTGATACTCCCCGGATGGCCTACGCGTGACATAGCCTGTTTTTACGCTGTGAATTCCGTACTTTCTGTAAAATTCAAACGCCTCAGGAAGTTGCTTTTCATAATTGGTGATGTTTCCACCGGTCTCGTGATGACCTATTAATCCTATATTTTTTGCATTCGCGTAACTGGCAAGTTCCTCAATATCGAAATCATCATAAGGTTTTAGAAAGTTGAACCGACCTTCACTCCAGTCATAGTCCCAACCTTCATTCCAGCCTTCTACCAGTACACCGGACAGGTTGTTTTCAGCAGCAAAATCAATGTATTTTCTCACCACAGGTGAAGCAGCTCCATGCTTGGGCCCTTTGTTCCAGGTATATTTTTTCAAATGCATCCCCCACCATATCCCATTGTATTTGCCTGGTTTGGCGTAAGTCACTTCTCCCAATTTGTTCGGTTCGTTCAGGTTGAGGATCAGATAAGAAGTGATCAAGTCACCAGCACTTTCAGCGATCTGAATGGTGCGCCAGGGTGTAATGAAAGGCGTTTTTGCTTTTACTTTGATTCCAGATGCCCAAGGCACCAGATCGCATTTTAAAGTAGTACCTTGTGGATCTAAAGTCATTCCCGCATAGTCTACAAGAGCGGCCTCATGGATCGATACAAATAAGCTGTCTCCAGACTCCATGGTGAGCGGCGTATGCACTTTCTGTCCAATCTGACTAATGGAATCTTTGGTAAAGAGAAACTCGGAATCAATTTCATCACCATAAGCAGGAATCCACCAGGCCTGCATGTCAGCAGCCATACGAAATGACGTCAGTTCATTGGTGATCTCAAAATCTTTTAGATGGGGTTGGTCGGGAAACTCATAGCGGAACCCAATGCCATCATCAAATACCCGAAAAACAATTTTGAGAGTACGTTCAAGATTCGACTTTTCCTTTAGGGTGACTTCAAATTCATTGTAGTGATTGCGAATGTTCTTTACCTCACCCCACGGCTGAGTCCAGGTTTCGTCAAAAGTACTGCTATGAATATCTGCTATTTCAAAATCATCAAGTAGAGCAGGTTGGTCCTTCAGCTCAAACCCAAATTCTGACCGTGAAACAATGAGTTGACCATCTTTTCTTAGTTCGTAATACGGACGATCATCTACCATTCGAAAAGTCACTTTCAGCCTTCCATTTGGAGAAAGTATCTCGTACTCCGATGTACATGCCGTCATTACAAAAAGGATCAACAGACCCCACAGAAAAGTCTTCGCTTTACGCATCATTTTTTGGTTTGTGTACTCACTTTTCCAGGGACGTCAGGGTATGAAAAGCTCCGTGGAATTGTGTTTTCACAAAAGACTCAGACTTGCAAAGAATTTTCAAAAAACATGCTTTTTGTATAGAAAATAATCAGACCAAAAAACAGGTAATCAATTGAATTACAGTAGGTTAAAACAGATTGATATCAAGAAAAATATAAACCGTATATAGGGTGATATTTGGGTGGGAATGGAGAGGACAAATAACTCGTTATTTGAAATATGTAAATAAAATATAGATTTGGGCTGCTAATTGAATTTACCGCAAAACCCTAAGTATGAAATTTTCCTTTGAAAAATCGATCAAAGACATTCGTCGTGTAGATCCTGAAAGAAAATACTGGTTTATTAGAACCTACTACGGAAAAACTTTTCAAGATTTCTTAAGCAATAAATAAGTTGGAATTGGATTTAATAATATCCCTTATTCACTTATCAAAAAAACTACTTTTGACAAGGAAATTGAAAAAGACGAGCTAAGAAACCTTTTAACCAAATTACATGGACAGGAAGGTGCTCAAGCTACCAAGTGGACAAATCAACTAATAAGTTTTGAACATGAAATTAGAAAAGGAGATTATGTTGTTATTCCAAACGAACACTCCGATAAATTAGCGATAGGAGAAATTCTATCCAATACGGTCTTGGTTGAAGATAATCGAACTTTTGAATTCAGACAATATCCATACCTTTAGAATCAACCTAAGACTTATAGTTTGAAAAAACCAGGACCTAAACGGCCCTGGCTTCCAAATACTAACTGAAGAAATGAGGGAGGGAACAGATGTTATCCCTCCATGTTCACTGTGGTTATATTATTTCGACTTGATCATTCGCATAGTTTTCGAAAAACCAGCGGTTTCCACTTTGATCAGATAAACTCCTGATTCCAGTTGGCTCACATCCAATCCATCATGAATGCTCAATGCTGACTTTTGCATCATGGTCCTGCCAGACAAATCAATGATTTCAATTGACAGAGATTTGTCTTCCAATCCGGAAACTTTAAGGTTCACTTTATCCTTCACCGGATTAGGAAAAATACTGATCTCCGCCGATTCAATGGATGATTTGGCCGAGCTTTCCTCTGCTAACCTTGCTCCACTTACAGTTTCCAAAGCCCATTGGCTGCTATAAGCTCCAGCAGAGATTGATCCATGCTCTGCATATCCCAGCAAATCTTCGATATGAATATAATCACCTGACTGCCATCTGTTTCGGATGCGTTTATATCCATCATAATCCTCCATGGCCCACTGGGCACTGTAGTATGTAGTTGGCACATTGGTACATTCCACATAAGACTGAAGGTTTTCAATATTCAGGTAATCACCAGTCCCAACATTCTTAATCGCAGTATAGCCATCAACAGCTTCCAGGGTCCACTGGGATGTCTGATCTGAAGCAGACGGTGTTCCGTATGCTGCCTGATTGCCATTATCATACAGATAGGTCCCCTGCCATCTATTCTTGATACGATAGACGCTTCCTCCTCCTCCGCTTGTGCTGGATGTGCTAATCGTTAAATTATTGAGATTAAAGCCTCCGGAATTCATATAAACACGCACTACCTGCTGACCAGCATTTAGCGCAACTGCAGAAACCGTAACGTCCTGCCATGTCTGCCACCCTCCGGTATTAGGAATGGTGACCGTTCCTGTTACATCAGTACCATCAAAAGAAATATAAAGACTTCCACCAACTGCTCCGGCAGCCCGAATTGTTAAATCATAATTACCTGCTGTTGACACATCCACTGTGTATTCCAGCCATTCGCCAGAATCAGTCCAGCCAATGTTATATCCACCTTCCGAGCAACTCTCAATGTCCACGTCATCAGAGCGATATTGACCACCATTATTACCTGCATCATTATCATGATAAGCCACTCCTTCCCCACCTGAGTCATAGTTTTCAAACTCAATCGTTCCGGGGAGACTAATCACTCCGTTGTAAGGAGTTTGTCCCAATGAATTGACGGTCAGACTAAAATCCTGTGTGCTGATTGTGCCACATGAATTGGTATATGAAGCTGTGTAGGTGCCGGATTGACTTACTGACACATTCGATAAGGTGATTTCACGAGTTGTATCTGAGTAGCTGTTAGGTCCACTCCAGCTCCATGAGCCTCCTGTCGCTGGCTGGGGCCCAAATGATACCGAACCTCCAGCATCCAGGTTGGCACTTGCGGTTTGGTTCCAGCTCCCACTGTTTATGGAAACATACGGAGTAATCGTACTAGGATCACAAACACCTGGATTCGTATCATACCAGGCTCCATTCTGATACCAGCCATCCGTTCCATTTCTGGACAAGTCTGCTGTCTGGTTGGTGCCATCGTTAAAGATCAGATTTGTGGAGGTGACATTGGTAAAGGTGTAACTGTACCAATCACTACCTTCACTGGTCATAGTCACTCCTGGCCAGCTGCCATCAGCCAATACGCCAGAAGGCTGAGCACTCCACCAGTAAATGTTGATACCCGTTCCCCAGGTGGAAGGTCTGTAAAAATGTACTGTAAAATGAGGTGCCGGATTGACCGTGATGGTAGAACTGGATGTAAAACCTCCATCTTCTGTGGTCACGGTAATGGTTGCCGTACCTGCTGACACCCCCGTCACTAATCCAGTTGCACTTACAGTAGCCACCGCAGTATTGCTGGAACTCCAGGTTACATTTTGGTTAGAGGCATTTGAAGGAGCAACCGAAGCACTGAGCAAGGTAGTAAGACCTTCATTGATAGTAGCACTTGTAGGTGTTAACGCCACACCTGTTACATCTACCACAGGTACACTCGCATTCGTCAGGACAATATATTCGTAAGCTCCCAGGTTTTGAGTGGCCCCGGATGTCAAGGTAACATTAGCTCCGGAATACGCATCAACGTAGTTACCAGCCATTCCCGAGGGAATAGTAAAGGATTTACTACTGTTCCTAACATTGACCATCACGGCTACCTTCTCTGATCCACTGGACTTAGTGAAGGCAATAATATCCGGGTTGGTGTTAGCCGGATCAATGTAAGAGGTTGGCTGTCCTCGTTTGATTGCAGTGCTGGCATTCCTGAAATTGAGGATTTTCTGCATCTCTGTGTAAACTGTCAAATCCTGCGTCCAATTGATATTATCGGAGCTCCATGGATATGGAAGTGGATTGGTATTTCCCACTTCAATGCCATTGTACACAAACGGCACTCCGCGTTGGTAAGCAATCACCACAAAAGCAGACATCACAGCCGCTTTACCATTCATAAAGGAAAAAGGCGAACCGTCTGCGTTGTAATCATCATGATCACTGAGAAAACGTGCCACCATCTGAGAAGAGCTTGCCCCGGAATATTCCCCTGTTGTAACTCCATCCAGATTGGTCACAGGTTCGCCTGAATTCCATACTTTTTTCATCACATTCCAATAGAAATTGGTTCCGAAGATGTAATCGAATCCCTGGGAATAGTGATAACCTGGTTGGTTGAGCTCACAGGTGGTACATCCTGAATTGGTTCCTTCATTGGAGCCTTCAGCAAGCAACAAAAGATCATGAGTTGAAATCCCTCTAAGGTTACTGATGGTATTGGTCCAGAAAGCAGGCGGAGCCTTGTCCGCCCAGTCAAAGCGAAAACCATCGATATTGGCCGCAAATACCCAATAACGCATCGCATCTACCATGGCTGCTGCCGCTGCACTATTATCAAGATCCAGCCAGGCTACATCAGAAAAAGTAAGTGATCCTGCTGTAGGACTAATGATATTGCCATTGCCATCCGTATGGTACCAATCAGGATGTTGGGTGATCCAGGGATGGTCCCAGGCAGTTTGATTGGCTACAAAATCAAGGATCACCGCCATTCCCAGGTTATGAGCATCATCGACAAGCCCACGCAGATCGGATAAAGTTCCCAGGTCAGAAGCCACACTTTTCAGGTCTTTGTGACTGTATGGAGACCCGTCCGGATTATTCGTTACCCCGAGTGGGTAAATAGGCATCAGATAAATCACATTGATCCCCAGGTCCTTGATACGTTGTAATTTTTGTCGTGCACCAGCAATATCACGTGAAGCGCTGTATTCACGAAGGTTGAGCTGGTAGATATTGGCATCCATCCGATAAGGTACACCGCTAAATGGAGTGCCATATTGTGCAGGATCCTGGGCCATTACATTGGTACCCATGAGAAGCAAAATAGTACTCAGTAGCCATATCAATATATAGTATAATACATAATGTAGACCTGTATCAGTCTTTACTAATTTCATCATTTTCTAAAGGTTTGGTTAAATACTTCTTTTAAAGGCGTGGAGTAAGGGTAGTGCCTCTGTCAAAGTACTGTCTGTTAGCCAGACCACTCCGGGAATCCAGAGTATAAGGTAGTGTTCATCATATCAGGTTAGTTTAGGGTACTACTATAATAGCTGCACTTGCAGCGATTTTGTAAAGCAACCCGGAATACTGCCCAAACCCAAAATACGAGTTATCAATATAGAAATTATTGATAACCAAAAATTCATTAATTACTGTAATTCAATCAGTTAACAAAAAAAGAATGGATTAAAAATATAGATATTATATAGATGAATTCAGTCCTAAATCGCCTGAATTTCCATGATCTTGCGTTCGAACTCCTCATTAGGAAGTATCGATTTGCTCTTCACCCTATTCTTATAGGCATAGATGGTATTCACCGAGTACCCCAGAATTTTGGCTAGTTTGTCACTATCAGAAATACCCATTCTGATCAAAGCAAAAATTCGAAGTTCCGTATTGAGCAATTGATCATTCTCCAATACGATCCTATCCTCCTCATTGAAGAAAGAATTGAAGATTTGCACAAAATCAGGGAATAGTTTGAGAAATACTTTGTCGAAGCTATAGTACAATTCTTCTCGTTCTTTTTTTAGATCGATTTTACTCATCACAAAACGAATATCATCGTACTGTTTATGAATCAATTTTTGATCAACCGAACGCTTGAACTTCTCTATTTTCTCAATATACTCTGAATTGATATTGAAGTAATATCCCAGATATTCCTCTTTGATCTTGTTGGCTTCTGTCAGCTTGGAATTGCTGTCTTCAAGGTTTTGATTTTTTTCCCGAATCACCAGGTCTTTTTTCCTGGTTTTACGGTACTGAAGCAGTGTACTAATTGCAAAGATGATCGTGAGAATCGATAAAACTGTCAACCCAATAGAATAGCCCAAAAGTGTCTGGCGCTGGCCTTCCACGTCGTTGAGCCGGGCAGAAGCAATAATTGGAAGAATGGCCCCCACTTCACTTTTCCGTTGCTTTGCTCCGTAGAAGTTGGCATCATCCATAGAATGATTGATGTAACGATAAGCAGCCTCCACATCTCCACGCCGATAAAGCAATTCCGCCAGACTGGTCATTGCAGATGTCTCCTTGATGGCCGATTCAATATCCGAAATACACGCCTTGGCCAGAAGGTTAACAGCCGTGGCGGTATCACCTAGCTTCAGATGCAAAAAGCTCAAAGTAGATGTGGCAATGGCATATTGGTGATTCGTCAGAGGAATGTTGCCTCCAATCAGCTTTTCCAGATAGCTCACAGCGTCATCAGTGCGCTGTACACGGAGATTATGAAGGCCTTGCAAATACAAAAAACTGTAACTATTGGGCTCAGAAAGGCTGATGGCAAATTCGATATATTTATCCGCCTGTCCCACATACTTTGGTGAATAAAATGGGTCATGATTGAAATCGCTAATATCATACAAAAGCCGAGCCATCAGTGAATAATATTCCAGTTTATGCTCATCAGTCAGTTGACTTATTTTTACTGTGTTGAGCGAATCGAAAGTCTCTTTGAACATACCTGCGGACAAAGTAGTAAAACCGAGTTGCGTCTTGGCATACCCTACTTTGTCTCCGTCTCCAATTTCATTACCTACTTTGATCAATCGTTGTGCATAGACAAATGCAGAATCATAAATGAAGCTTTTATAATGAATATACAATTCTCTAATCAACTCATACCTTGATTCTGCATCCGCATTTGGATTGGCCTTGAGCCTTTTTTTGAGAAGGTTAATTTCCTGCTCCTTCTGAATGACGTAAGATTCCTTCTTCAGTAATACTTCGTCCAATTGCTGGAGTAATAACTCTTGCGCACTGATTTTACCTGCCAGAAACAAACAGCAAAAAATTAATATGATCCTGACCATGAAGGTTGATGGTTAAAGTTGGATGATGGATCAAATCTAAAAGAAAAAGAATAAGGAAAAATATGGAGGCATGTTTATCGGTTAACCATTCTCCTTTGTCAGCAGCTATTCTACACTAAACAATAACTACTTCACAAATACCTTCCCTATTTTCAATCCAAACCAGGGAACAAACTCTTCATCTGGTGAATAGAAGGTGGCAGCTTCCAGCGCTACAGTAAAATGTGACTTGAATAAATATTGAAATCCAACAGGTAGGTAAATGATCGGTAGAAATTCATCCTGGTAATACAAGCCATAACCTATATCTCCACCGACATATATATGAAATGGTGTTTCCCTGGGATCATGCATAAAATGATAATACACTCCTCCATACACACCAAAAGGCACAATAGTCGTTGCTCCCAGATGCCAGTCCCAATTATTCTTGAACCAGGAATACTGTGCTCCCACCTCTAACCCGGGTCCAGCGAGTGTTAAGTAAAAAGCCCGATTAAACGAATACAACTCAGACGTATCACGTGCGTGGACGGCATTAACGGCATGTTTTTTATTCACCAAATCACTCAATCGATACCTGATTCCAATACTGCCTTGCATTCTACTACTTGCAACTGGCGCTATCTCCATTTGTATCCCAAGTTTCTTATTTTCAAATGGGTAAATGATCGCTCCGACAGGTAACATGGAGTGCAGATAAGTTCTGGCAAAATCAAATTGAAAACCCGGGCCTATGTAAATACTGTAGTCCTTTCGGCGAACGATATTATAGGTAAATAGAAATTCAAAATCCGGGTCATTAGCGGATTTGGGATTCGCAAAAAGTCTTAATTCAGGCTTGAATAACCGGCCCTGCTTGCTAATCACTGCATATTGAATATTCGAAAAACTGTAGCCTACCGCATACCCTGGTTGGTTATCAATATTCTGACTAAAAGCGGAAAAGGAAAGGAAACAAAGGACAAGGAAAGTAATTTTTTTAGCAATGAGATTCATGAAAATATTCGTTATTTAACAAATAAAGTCATTACAAATAACTTGCCAGTATTATTACAGAAAATGTTTTATTTCGATTTTCAGTTGTTAGTAAGAGGCGGATCTTTCAACCCACCTCTGCAAATCGCTTATCACCACACATTCTTACCACCTTTGGTGTAAAAGTGCCAACTACTTCAACCAAATCGGTCTGATTGGCCATCACCTGGTGAATGTCTTTGTACACCATCGGTGCCTCATCCAGACCAGAACCAATCACGTTTACCCCGGCTTTTTTCAAATGTTTCTTCACCTCATCCCTGGAAAGAGATTGTTTGGCTCTGGTCCGGGACATTACCCTTCCAGCTCCATGTGAGGCCGAGTTGACCGAAAGTTGGTCCCCTTTTCCCCGCACAATAAATCCTGGTGAAGTCATAGAACCAGGAATGATTCCCAATACACCTTTGCCTGCCGGAGTGGCACCTTTTCTATGGACAATGAGTTCTCTTCCATTCTCGTCTTGCTCCTTCCAGGCGAAGTTGTGATGGTTTTCCACCATCGCCAGCGGCTTTTCACCCAGTGCCTCAGCCAGTCGGTTATGAATCTGATGATGACATGCTGAGGCATAATCTCCCGCCAGGTTCATTGCCAACCAATACTCCTGACCATCCTCAGAATCCAGGTCCAACCAGGCCAGTTGTTTGGCCTGAGCAGGAAGCTTGCATTTATCCATTGCCAACTTGGTGTAATGTCTGGCAATATTGGCTCCCAACCCTCTGGAACCTGAATGTGATAAAACCGCCAGGTACTTACCTGTTGGCAGGCTGAACTCATTGTTTTCATCCAGAATCTCACCTACTCCAAACTCTACAAAATGATTACCTCCACCGGAGCTACCAATCTGAGCATAAGCCCTGTCTTTCAGAGATTTCAAAATATTGATCTCTCCAAACTCCTTCCGCTCCAAAACCCCATGATCTTTCGGCCTTTTAAAGGAAGCATTCCCAAATCGGGTATTGTCCTCCAGCATTTTCCTAAAATCCTGAACTTTATGGTAATCAAATACAGCAGGCAAATCATACAATGTCATACACATCCTGCACCCAATGTCCACTCCTACACCGTAAGGAATCACGGCATTCTCCACCGCCAGTACGCCACCAATCGGCAAACCATATCCCTGATGCGCATCGGGCATCAAAGCACCCTTTCTGGTGATGGGTAGCTTCATCGCAATTTCCATCTGATTGATCGCTCCGGGTTCTATTCCCTCCAGCCCAAAAATTTGATAATCCATCCTTTTGGGATTCAAATCGATGGTTTTATTATGTTCTGTTTTGATGATCAAGCTTTTGGCTACCGGAGCCAGTTGTTCATTAGCCAGATATAGTGCTGGATTTTCAATCACTCTAGCAAGCAATTCCAGCTTATGACTGACGGACTTGCCTTTGTAATGCTCCTCCATCACCTTCATGGCTACACCTATCACCTTTCCCTCCGGATAACCCAGAGCTCTCAACTCTTTTCCTGTTATTTTCTTAGTTGCCATTTCCTTTCAATTTTGTTCCACCCAAAACCAAGAATGCTATTTCCATTCTCTTGGATGCATTAATCTTTTCCACTTTTTGAACCTTACTCTGCGCACATGCTGGCGAAGTTCCTTTGCATCATAGTTGTCTATGCAGTGCATCATTGCTTTACGATAGTGATGTATGGCTTCCGCAAACCTGCTTCTTTTCTCAGCTATCAGGCCCAGAGTTTCATACACAAAGTCCAAATCAATATCATCTACGCCTTTGGCCTTGTGCATAAGTCTTTCCAGCGCTTCATATTTCTTTTTGCTTAAGTAAAACCCCTTGAGCTCATCATATGCATCGAAATATTCCGGATCAAAATGAATGGCCAACAAGTAATGTCTTTCCGCCAACACTTCATTTTCCAGGTGATAATGATACATCCAGCCCATGGTGTAATGAAGTTTCGGGTACCCCGGTTCATCCATCAAACCACTTTCCAGTAGGCGTCTTGCCTGCTGATAATTACTATCATATATCGCATCTTCAGCAATTGTGATCAACTGATCCAAAGATTCGTCGTGAGTTTTCATTTTTTGATTGTTAAACAGTACTACTGAATATAAAACCAGTTTATACATTCAAAAGCTGTTTTTAATACCCCGACCCTGAAGGGTGAAACAGCTTTGTATGCTTCTTTCCCTTTAGGGTGCAGGGTAAAAAGAAGCAGTTACTAAATGTTACAGTTACAAAGATTTCAGGAAGCATTTGTCACTCTTCGTCAAGCTCAGAATGACAATGCTTCTCATTTATTTTGCTGGAGCGAAAATGCTGCGAAGTTGGTCGATCACCTGGCCGTTTCCAGCAAGTGTGATTTCACCAATTTTCTCCGCAATTTTTTCTACATACTCCATCTCTTTGAGTTTAAACAACATTTCATTGTCTTCCATCAGTTTTGCGGTGTTGAGCAGGCTTCGGGTAGAAGCTGTTTCTTCCCTTCTGGTGATCACATTAGCTTGCGCTTTTTTCTGTGCGATCAACACCTGGTTCATGATATCCCTGACCTCTCCAGGCAGGATGATATCTCTCACACCACAGTTTTGAATAGCGACTCCCAGTGCTGCTGTTTTGTCCTGCAATACTTCGATCACATAACCGGACAGAGATTCTTTTCGCTCCAGAATCTCATCCAGGGTATAAGTACCAATGTATTCTCGCAAGGCCAGCTGCACCAGTATATAAAGCTGCTTCTCGTAATCTTTGTTGTCAATTACAGCTCTAGCAACATCCGTCACTTTGTATTGCAGCATAAAGTTGATCCTAAGCGGCGCTTTGTCGCTCGTAAGGATCTCCTGACCGGAAATTTCCAGTTGCTGCTGACGCATATCTACTTTTTCCACTTTGACAGGTGTCGCATTCCTCCAGAAGTAGTAAGTACCCGTTGGCAGCATGCGTTCAAACTGACCGTCCAGGTAAAGCACCCCTCTTTCGTAAGACTCCACCACAAAGATTCTGACATAAGGAAGTACCTCTCTTCTCTCCAGCAGAGACCGATCCATATCTGCACCAATCTCCGTATTAGTAAGATTTACCTGAATGAAACTGAAGTCAATCAACCCATTCCAATAGAAATACTTCCCTGCAGTGAGCACGTTTTTAAACACTCCATGCTCAAACTGCATCACCAGCTCATTGTCTTTCACCTCTATCACTGTGAGCATATCGGCCAATCGTGCATCTTTCAGCAACAACTCAGCCGCCACAGGTGGATAGAATGGTTTTGACAGGTCATATACTTGTACTTTTTCGAAAGGAAAAAGCCAGTAAATGCCTGGCAGGATCACACGCTGGTAGTTTCCGCTACGGAATACCAAACCAACACGACCCTCATTGATTCTAACTCTCTGCATCATTGCTTTTGTGTTTATAGTTACACTTACATTTTCGTGCTTGTCATACTTCGACAAGCTCAGTAAGACCACACTATTGGCCAATTATCTTTATGCTCCTGATACATTCATAACAAGAACGTTTTCATTCATTTTTAAAAAGAAGGACCCGGACACCCACCAAAAATCCAGCGGAGTGATGGTTAAGGTCAGTTTGTTTTTGACTGTTCCTTTCAGGTTTCACGCTACTTCCCGCTTCACTTCCTAAGAAGCCCCGAACGGAAGAACCAATAACTTACCAACCGGTATCCTCATCACTCAAAGCCATTTCCGGCTTTTTGATCCTGATCACAAAGGACCAGGAAAAGAGTGTCCAAGGTTACCTTCCTTTAAAGGGGCTCTTTTTTTAAAGTGGAGTGAGCCAAACTCCCCCAATCAATAATCGATGCTCTACCTTTGAGCTACATTATCCAAACCATTTCTGGTACGATAAAGACGGGAATCGAACCCGCAACACTCGAGACTGTTGTTCTAACCTATCTGAACTACTCCGAAAGCATCGGAGACGGGAGTCGAACCCGCGCATACAGTGTTCTGGTAGGAAATCCTCCAGCCAAAGCAGCATATCCTCACCCAAAGGCAGATACTAAGGTGCCATACAGAAACACGCATCCGGTCTTTGTACTTTTGATTTTCCTGTGGAAGCAGCAGGATTCGAACCTGCTCAGCGTTAAGCACCTGTTTTACAGACAGGCACGACTCTCCAACTTCGTCGTACTTCCATTTTGGTCGTTAGACGGATTGTACCAATTGAGTACAAACAGCCAACGACCACTTGCTTACATGATCAGAGCTTTTTCAAACATCACTGAGCGAACGAAACCCAGCTTGTGGCCTTCAACCACTCTCTGAACTTAAGGAGAACACTCGTTCTGCCTCCTCCCAAGCATATTGTGGGCTCACCTGGACTCGAACCAGGAACCTGCACCTTATAAGAGTGCTACTCTAACCTTTGAGCTATGAGCCTTGGGTATCGGGTAAGGGAATCGAACCCTTATCTCCATCGTGAAAGGATGAAATCCTAAACCATTTAGACGAACCCGACAAAAACAAAAGCCCCGACCTGAATATTCAGACCGGGGCTCCTGTATATGAACAGATCAATATGATCAGGTCATACACCTACCTCTCTGAAATATTCTTTGGCAATCATTCATTATTGAATCAATATACCCACCTGAAAGGGCATACTTCTCCCATTGAACACATTGACGTAAACCAAATATTATTCTGATATTATCCATATTTTTAAAATCCATAGACAACAAAAAACCCAGACCGAATGGCCTGGGTTTGTATATTATCAGTTGAGATAAATCAATTACTACCAGGCCAAATATTCCTTATATACACCAATAGACTACCCTCTGGGTTAGAATCGGCTTTTATATGTTGAATAAATTGACGCATTGCTTTTGTTTTAAAGTGTGATGCAATGTTCGGTAAAGGATTTTTAAAAACCAAATATTATTTTAAAAAATGCAATTAATTTGATGTTAACTTAATTTGGTTGATTTGTGAATTGGTTGAATGGTAAAAGGTAAATAGAGAATCAATTGGAGGTTACACGCCATTCAACTATTCGTATGCTTTGATAAAATCAGTCCGAAATAGTCCAATCCTAATTTTCCTAATGACTAACTTTTATCCTTCAAAAGCGGGTGTAGCTCAGTTGGTAGAGCGTCAGCTTCCCAAGCTGAAGGTCGCCGGTTCGAGACTGGTTACCCGCACTTTTTTTTCGAAATAGCACTTCTAAATCTTTTAGTGATCACACATTACTCCCACCCCACAATTTTATCAACTGAACTCACAGAAACGAAATGATAGTTCGGACGGGCTTTGGTGTAAATATCTTTGGCCATCTGCTCCTTGCCAGTGTCCATCATGTCCTGATACAATGGAGTGAGGAATTTCCTACGACCAACATTGACTAAGAAATATTCCAGTTTTTCATATCCTGGCTCATAATCATTTTTCACTACCAACCTCAGCCAGGCGTGGGTGATTTCGCTGTTGTTAGAAGCTGTAAACCCAAGATTATCATCCAACTCTGTCATCTGCTCCTGGGAAAGTGAATCCGGTAGGTTCCTCAAGAAGTGCAACCATTGATGTGTATTCCAGTCATTGTCTTCTGTTATTAGAGTGGAGATTGCTGACCCATTTTTCCATTGATCAACAACTTGCTCCACCTCTTCGAATTTGTTTGAAGTTGGTACAGGAACATTGTCGGGTAATCCTTCCTCATAAATCCATGCATTGTAGAATTCAGGTTTTACTTCTATGCCATTCTTCTCAAAAAGGTTGGCATTCATGTAATCGATGAAAGCCTCTGTGGTCATGGTCTTGAAGGCATTCTTCGCAAAATATTCCTTAAGAAACCGATCAAAAGCTTCTCTACCAACAGTTTCTTCCAGCAAGCGCAGGAAATAATAGCCTTTGTCGTAAGCGATGGAAGAAACGCCTTCATCCGGGTTCCTGCCTTCCAAAGCTAATTTCAGTCGGGTATCTTCACCATGCCCAGCGGATTTCATCTCAGCGATTTCCTGCTTCAGATCCTGAAGTGAAAGCAATGCCAGCATCTCAGAATACTCGCGACCATAAACGGCTTCCATAATGCGGTATTCAAAATAAACCGTAAAGCCTTCATTAAGCCAGAAGTCATTCCAGGTCGCATTGGTCACAAGGTTTCCGGACCAGCTATGCGCCAACTCGTGTGCCACCAGCGAAACCAAAGATTTGTCTCCCGCCAGAATAGTGGGCGTTGCAAAGGTCAAACGTGGGTTTTCCATTCCCCCGAATGGGAAACTTGGAGGCAACATCAAAATATCATACCGATCCCAGGCATATGGACCATACAGTTTTTCTGCAGCTTCTATCATAGCTTCAGTATCTTCCAACTCCGCCGCTGAAACCTCCAGCATTCCAGGCTCCGCATAGACTCCACTCCTTTTTCCTAACGACTGAAATTTCAGATCACCCACCGAAAGCGCCATTAAGTAAGCCGGAATTGGTTGTTTCATTTTGAAAGTATAAACACCGGATTCATTAATCTCAGTAGGGTTTTCGGCACTCATCAGTGCCAGCATTCCTTTTGGAACTGTGACCTTGGCATCATAGGTAAATCGAATACCTGGTGAATCTTGTAGAGGAATCCAGCTGCGAGCAAGAATAGCTTGTGACTGAGTAAACAAAAATGGCTTTTCTTTACCATCAGTCTGCTGCGGATTGAGCCACTGAAGCGCTTCGGCCTCGGGACTGGTGATGTAAGTCACAGTCACTTTTTTACTATCTGGCTTTATATCAATAATCAAGGGTTTGCCCAGATGCTCTTGAAATTCTCCTAATTTGAAATCCACAGGTTTACCATCTACATTGATTTCAGAAATGTCCAGGTCTTTGGTATCTAAAATCAATTGATTTGCTTCTGATGCAGTCTCAATCTCCAAAGTGGCAACTCCTTCAATCTGATGCTTTTCAAAATTGACATTGGCCTCCCAACTCAGGTGTTTCACTACGGCCACATTTGGCTCTGCAAAAGTGTGTGGATCTTTGGTATAGGTTTTCATCTCTTTCTCTGGTTTCTGGCATGAAATCACACCAAGCATTAGGATCAGTGGTAAATATTTCATCCTTCTCAATGTTGCTTGCGCCAAAGGTATAACACTTGCATTTCACACCAAGGGATGATTTTGATCAGTGGTATAGAGATGGAATTAGCCATCCAAAATTGACATTTTATGTTGATTTATTTCTCCGAGTTGCCCCCAGCCAGACACAGTGTTTGCTTTCATTTACCAATTACCCATCATTTCCGAGTCGGAGACTCTCATCCATTCACCGCACGTAGAGCCCTTCGGAACTCTACGCGCAAGTAAAAATTATTCCTCCAATGTCCTGAAAACCATTTTCCGGGCATTCACTTTCTTCAATTCTTCCTGGATGTCTGCTATCAACCCCATGTTCACCGTCTCATCAGCTCGAAGTAAAACAATCATCTGATCCTTAAGTGCCTCAGGTAAACTCTCCTTTTGAGTAACTGCCCATTGGGCCACTTCCGCCAGTTCAATAAATCGATTCTCCACTGAAATTTTTGGCTCGCTTCCAAATTGAGCGCTTTTAGGAATGCCTACATTGAGTTCTTTGATCAACTCCTTTCTGTCAATCTTACTGATAGATTCTGCCTGAGGCAACTTTGTTTTGAGCAGCTCTTCCGGCGGCCTGATAGTAGCACTTACCATGAAGAAAAAGAGCAAGAGAAAAACAATATCCGGCAATGAAGCCGTAGAAATCTCTGTCTGTCGGTTGGGTTTCTTTCGTAATTTGGTCATAACCTTAGTAATTGTGATGAATCAAGCGAATTGTTACGCTCATTATTTATTGAGATTGGTCTCTCATTATTTGGGTTGAGCATCATGCTCATTAATCTGGTTGCGCAATGGAAATATTCATAGGAATTCCTTCCTTCCCTTTTAAATACAAGTCATACTGAACAGGGTTGGAATGATCCAGTGCTAAATATTGGTCAGCATTCAAGCCAACTCGCGAAGCATAAATGCCATAATAAGCGGCCTTCACTTCATCGAGCGCTTCAATAAAATATTTGTATTCCGTTCCTCGATTGGCTTTCATGGAAACGATAGCTTTCTCAGGACTTACTGAAAGCAAAGGATTGGCTCCTTGGTTCATGACAAACTTCTCCACTTCATCTTTCAGACCTACAAGGTTCCTTCGAACTTCTCCATTGATCAAATACTGGTTTTGCGAATTGATCAGGATTTTAAACAAGTTTCGTTCATTCACTGGTACATCCACTTGTTCATCGGTTTTCGGTGGCAAAAGCAGCGAAAGACCCTTTTCCTGAACAATCGTGGTGGTGACCAGAAAAAAGATCAATAGCAGAAAGGCTATATCCGCCATTGAGCCGGAATTGATAGTAGGCACATTGAGGTTTTTGGATTTCATGTGTATCGTGTTTGGTTTCACTCAATTAATCCCGACAAATCAGATAGTCACAAGTTTTTTATATTTCGTTCGTTGTGACTATATCCAACCTTTGGATTATACCATCACAAGTGAGCCTGATACCTGACCATAGCGCCCTGCAACAGGAACAATCCTGGATCACTGCTGCCCAAAAGGACATTCGGAATTTTGAGCCGCTGTATCGTAAATATTATGACACGATCTTTCGATTTATCTTCCGGCGTACAGATGATGAAGCCCTGGCCGCTGACCTTTCCTCTCAGACTTTTTACAAGGCGATGACCAAGCTGAAAAGCTATCAATGGCAAGGCAAACCGCTGGTTGCCTGGCTCTATACCATCGCACTCAATGAAGTGAAAAAGCACTATCGGGACAAAAAACCAATTTTTGTGATCGAGGAAAACAAAATACTGGAAGCTGATGAAATCCGCGATGAGTGGCTGCATTTAGCCAAAGATGATATGATGCGTCTGTTGGATGAATTGAATGATGCGGACCTACAAATCATAGAGCTGAAATACTTTGAGTCGTTTACCTTTAAGGAAATTGCCATCATGCTGGAAATGACTGAAAGTGCCGTAAAAATGAAACTGTATAGATTGCTGAAACGATTAAAAGAAAGACTGGAGGTGTGGCATGACAAGATATGATTACAGAATTCGTAGGCAATTATTTCAGCGACGTACAGAACGCTTTCAAAATTTCGATGCTTTGGAACAGCGTTATCGTTCTCGTAAGCGTACCACCAATATTGTACGCTTCCTCATTATTTTGATAGCGTTGATCATCCTGGTTGGAATTCTGGTTTTCACTGCCAAAGCGGATAATCACAACTACAAATCACCCGTAACAAAAGGACAACCTGAGGTTAAATTGAAGTTTCCTCAGAAGGATTTGTGATTATTGGATTGGTCTTTTTGACTCCACACTGATCTCTGAACCTTCTGCGAGAAGTACACTTTGAGGTTTCATGTCATTGAGAATTTGGAATTCAGGTCCATACAATTCCTCAAAGTCAAGATCTATACCGAAATCTTTCACTTGGTAAACTGTCCATGTCGGATGCTTTACTTCATACTCAAAGGTTTTGTTACCTAACTTTGAGTATCCCCAGTAATGTTCAGTAATGAAAGCTTCTTCAGTTCCTTGAATCAATGGGGAGGTGGAATTTAACACTCTAACCCAAATGGAATTAGCCCGATTTCGCTTTTGCCATTGATATTTAACCGTCAGGGTTTCGTCTTTTTCATGCCATGAATGATTCATGCGGTGTGTCTCGTAGCGCTCATGGTAAACAGTATTAGCTACAAATGTGATAGCTGATTTCGGTACAATTTCCTTAATAAACACCACTCCTCTTTTGATAACATCTCCATCCTGGAATTTGACATAAAACCTAAGATTCACCTCTTCAAAATCACGATGAAAAGGAATTGAAACTCCCATTAAACGAGTGTTCAGAAACATAAAACCCACCAAGCTTACATAGCATCTACCTTCATAAAAATCCAGGGTAGTTCCATCTGGGATATAAGGTGTCAATATTTTCGGATCAACGACATAATTCGCCATCACAAGTTTTCTCCATTCTGCATTAAGAAAGCTCATATTTGTTCTTTGTTGAAATTAATAATTGATTCTAAGGCTTGCTCCAGTAAATGGTACCTAAACTCAAACCCATCCTTCATAAGTCTGGCAGGGACAACTCTTCTACTTTTGAGGATCAACTCAGTTTCTGTACGAATAAAAATTGCACCTATTTCTAACAATAACTTCGGTAAAGAAAAACCAAATGATACCTTCATTACTCTCCTTAGGGTTTTCATAAACCTTCTATTCCTCACAGGATTCGGAGCAGCAAGATTGTAAACACCAGATGCTTCTGAATTATTCATTAGATACTTTACAGCTCTCACAAAGTCCTCCTCATGAATCCAACTGAAGAATTGTCTCCCATTTCCCTGGGCTCCACCTACACGCATTTTAACCAAATTAATTAGAGGCTGAAGAGCTCCTCCAGACTTACCAATCACAATTGCAATTCGCAAAGCTACTTTTCTGGTTTTTGGTGTTTCTGACCGGGAGAAAACCTGCTCCCACTTCTGACAAACATCCACTGAGAAGCCCTCCCCAATTTCTCCTGTATACTCGTCCATTTCCCGGTCTTCAGCATATCTGTAAATTGTTGCTGAAGAGGCATTAAGCCAGACTTTTGGAGGCTCTTTGCATTGAGCTATGGCTACTCCCAAAACATTCGTTGCATCCAATCGTGAATCATAGATTTGTTGCATGTTAGCATCTGTATATCTGCAATCCACAGACTTGCCAGTAAGGTTGATGACAGCTTCCGACCCTTCCAGAACATGGGTCCATGAACCTAAAGATCTGGCATCCCATTTCTGATAATGAATATTACCTTGATCAATTTGATGCTTCCTTGATAATATCACTACTTCATAATCCTGATCAGAAAAATATTGACTCAAAAGCTTTCCTAGAAAACCTGAACCTCCGGCAATTACTACCCTTTTCATGATGCTTCATGGATTTGATAAGAAAACATCAAGTAATAAATAGCCAGAGGCCATGGTACAACAAAGAAAAATACTGCCATCAGGAATCCACTGATAGAATTATGAGTGTATGTACTTCCTACCAAAATCAATAAATCCAATGTTGATATTAGCCAATAATATCGAAGTTGATCAACATACTTTCTTCTTAGAAGCAACCATGTACCGGTTACATACTGGTAAACCCCAATGAAAAATTGAAAATAAAGCACATAAAACAAGATTTCATTGAAGATAATAGAACCAAGCAAGATGAGCAGAACCGCAGCAAATAGCATTGCCTGGATATAAAAATGCAAAGATTTCATAAAGATTTTATTTAAAATTCAATATTTTCATATATTTCAATATTTATTGAAAGTTTATTTCAAAAAAATATCAGAGCTTCATGAGCAATTGGAAAAACCAGTTTTGATCTGACTTGACGAATTTATCGATAACACTATCCACCTTTACAGAAAAGTCTTTAAGATCCTTGGTCACTCCTTTAAATTCGTCAATTTCTCTTCCGCTTCCGGATACTTCCTGAACCTGGCTAAGTACTTTGATAATAGGCTCAATCTCTCTCCTACGCCTTTCTTTTGAAACCTGACGAGCCAAAGCCCATACATCCTTATCTGCCACGAAATAGTCTTTTCTATCACCAACCTGATTCTCCTTTTCGACAATCCCCCAGTCGATTAGTGCACGCACATTCATATTCACATTGCCTCGGGACATCTGCAACTCCTCCATGATTTCGTCAGCGGAAAGTGGCTTGGTTGAAATCAAAAGCAAAGCATGTATCTGTGCCATCGCCTTATTGATGCCCCAATTGGAACCTAAAGTGCCCCATGCCTGAATAAACTTATGTTTTGCTTCCTGATATTCCATGATGAAACAAGTGTAAACTTATTTTCTGAAGTTTCAAAATTTATTGAAAATACTAATTGAAAAAATACTCACGCTCAAAACTTAGTCGGAAATTGAATCTTCACCGATCTAGTAGTTCCAATAATCAATTATCAGAGTTAATTTAGATCTCAATTAATCTGGACTCGCCTGAGTTATGCAAATGAACAAAATTGGCATTATCTATTCATCAGTAGATGGACATACAAAGAAGATTAGTGAGCATATAAAAGGCTTAATTGAAGAGCACAAAATTCCTGTTGATCTTTTTTCAATCAGTGATTTTCATGGACAAATCGGAGATTATAAAACGCTCATTATTGGGTCGAGTATTAGATATGGAATACACGGCAAAGTGATTACAAAGTTTATAATTGACAACAAAGAAACACTGAGTAGCATAAATACTGCATTCTTTTCGGTCAACCTGGTCGCCAGAAAACAGGAAAAGAATCAACCTGAAACCAATCCATATATGCAAAAATTCATCAAATCTATCGACTGGACTGCTGACATCATGGATGTGTTTGCCGGTAAACTGGATTATAGCATTTATTCATTTTTTGATAAGCTGATGATCAGGTTGATCATGAAAATGACACATGGTCCTACCAAAACCGATGGTCCAATAGAATACACAGATTGGGATCGAGTGAAGCTATTTGCTGAAAAAGTGGTGACATCTCACAAGGCTTTAGATAGTTGATCCTTAGAATTAATACTGACATAATCTTCTGACATTTCTGATTTTCTACCAACTTTGCCACATGCCAGATTTCAAAAAGTACTTCATCATTCCTGCAGAACCTGAAGAGGTTTACGCTGCATTGACATTCAAACCTACCATTGAGCTATGGACTGGCTCACCAGCTGTTTTCGAGCCAAATCCGGACACTGAATTTTCACTTTGGGATGAAAGTATTGTAGGCAAAAACCTGGAGTTTGAACCTGGAAAAATGATCCGCCAGCAATGGTATTTTGGAGAAGAAGACACTTCTATTGTTACACTCAAAATGCATCCCGATAAGAAAGGAACTTCTCTGGAAATCAATCACACCAATATTCCTGATGAAGCTTATGAGGATATCGTAGATGGCTGGCAGAATATATTCATCAGAGATCTGGTAGAGTTTTATACGGAGTAATACCTCCACCCTTTTAAACTTTTTAACATCATGAAACTTGTATTTTACTCTTCCGTTAACTTACTTTGAATTTCAAAGTACTTTTAAATGACGAAAGAAAAATATCTCGAAGACCTTAAAGATATCAAATCGATGATGGAGCGATCCTCTCGGTTTATATCGCTCAGTGGGATTTCCGGTGTGATCGCTGGCGTACTCGCCTTGATCGGTGCCTACCTGGCTTATCAAACTGTCTATTATGAGCAGGACTACCTGAGTTATCGTAAGGCTATCATGAATGAAGCCACAATTATTGAATTATTGACAATTGCTTTGGGCGTTCTAATCCTTTCATTCAGTGCAGGTGTATTCTTTACGCAGCGCAAAGCCAGAAAAAACAACCAAAAACTCTGGGACAAACAAGCCAAACTACTGGTGATCAATCTGATGATTCCTTTGACCGTTGGTGGACTTCTCTGCCTCATTCTCTTATTCAAAGGATTTATTGGACTGGTTGCTCCCCTAACACTCGTGTTTTATGGTCTGGCATTGATCAATGCCAGCAAATACACCCTTTCTGAAATACGAAGTTTGGGACTCTTCGAGATAGCTCTTGGCCTGATCGGTTGCCAGTTTGTGGGGTTCGGACTGATCCTTTGGGCCATTGGCTTTGGGCTGTTACACATTGTATATGGCGTGGTGATGCACCTAAAATACGGGTCGTGAAGGAAATACTGAAAGACTTAAACAAAGCATTTGAAAACAAGGTGCGCCTGGGCGTTATGTCAGCGCTGATGGTCAATGATTTCCTGGACTTCAACAGCCTGAAAGAACTGCTGGATGTAACGGATGGCAACCTGGCTTCCCATCTTAAAGCACTCGAAAAAAACGAATATATAGAAGTGACTAAAGAATTTATCAATCGAAAACCGAATACAAAATACATGGCAACCGCTCTTGGCAAAGATGCCTTTAGAAAGCACATCAAAGCCATTGAACAATTATTGAAATAGTCCCATTTCGACAGGCTCTATGTGACAAGCTCAGTGGGACAACATGAAATAGAAAACAATATTTTTTTAACCTTTTACTTTGAAATGCAAAGTACTTTTAAATACAATAAAATGAAAAATAACACTCTTTCTCTCCTATTAATCACCGCCTTTCAGCTGGCTTTTGGCCAATATGTTGACAAAACAGAAACACCTTATATAAAAGCTAAAACAGAGGATGGAATGATGATCAATGTGCCCCTCGAATCGGTTAATGTGAAAGTTAATATTGCTGGAATTATCGCCGATGTATTTTCAACGCAGGTTTATAATAATACATCTAATCAACCTGTAAGCGCTCAATACGTCTTTCCCGGGTCAACTCATGCTGCCGTATATGGAATGACTATGAAAATAGGCAACCGTATAATAAATGCTAAAATAAAGGAAAAAGAACAGGCAACAGAAGAATTTAAGAACGCGGTTAACCAAGGAAAAACAGCATCATTACTCCAACAGCACCGGCCTAATGTCTTTCAAATGGACATAGGTAATATTCCAGCAAAAACCAAGGTAGAAATCGAACTTCAATATACTGAGTTACTCCAACCGGAAGAAGGAATTTACGAGTTTGTATACCCAACTATTGTTGGTAAGAGATTCGACCAGGAAGTTGAAGGAACTGAGCAATGGACACTTAACCCTTATGCCAATTTGGATCAAGGGAATAAACCAAGAATTGATCCTCCGAAATTTGATGTGCAAGTCTCACTTCAAACTCCAATACCGATTCAAGGACTAAAGATTCCTTCTCATAAAGTAAAAGTAGAATACCTCAACAGGAAAAAAGCTCAGGTAGATTTAGACAATGGGAATCAAACAGAAAACAAGGATTTTGTCTTGAAATATAAGTTAAAGGGAGACCGAATTGAGACAGGCATTATGCTTTGGGAAGGTGAAGATGAAAACTTTTTCTTGTACATGGGGGAAAGCCCTAAACGAATCAATCCCGATGAAATTCCTCCGAGAGAATATTTCTTTATTGTGGACGTGTCTGGTTCTATGAATGGATTCCCCTTGGATATATCAAAAACACTGATGAAAAATATCCTTAATGACTTAAAACCAATTGACAAGTTCAATGTAATGCTATTTGCCGCGTCATCAGAAGTACTATTTGATGAACCACAAAATGCCACTGCACTCAATATCAAAAATGCAATCGGATTTTTAGATCATCAAAATGGTATAGGAGGAACTCACTTGTTAGGAGCTTTACAGGAAGCTTTTGATCATGTAAACCAAACCTCCTCAACTTCATTTGTTATTCTAACTGATGGTTTTGTCACAGTCGAAAAAAATGCTTTTGACTTTATTTCCAAAAATCTTCATGCCGCCAATTTCTTTCCGATTGGAATTGGGTCATCGGTAAACCGATATCTTATCGAAGGGTTAGCTCATATTGGTCAAACAGAGCCTTTCTTCATTATGAAACCTGAGCAAGGAACAACAATTTCTGAAAAATTTAAAAATTACGTAAGCAGTCCAGTTCTTACTAACATAAAAATTCAATTTGATGACTTTCAAACCTATGACGTCATTCCTCAGAGTATACCTGATATGCTGGGAGAAAGGCCTGTAATATCCTACGGAAAATGGAAAGGCAAACCAAAGGGTGAATTTTTACTAACTGGCAATAATGCAAAAGGTGAATATCAGAATAAAACAAAAGTAAATCAAAAACTAATCAATAGTGAAAACAAAGCTCTGAGGCATTTATGGGCAAGAAAAAAGCTGCAAATACTTTCTGATTATAATACCCTTAGTAGGTCTGAAGACTTCAAAGAAAAAATCACGGAAATTGGTTTGAAATACTCTCTTTTATCAGAGTTTACATCATTTCTTGCTATAGATGATAACAATCAGGCAATTGAGCAAAAGCAAGAGAATGTGCCAGCAACAATTGGCTCTGTCCCAGAACCTCATGAATGGGCGTTAATTGCACTTACGGCTATTTTTGTATCATTTGCATTTCTCAAATCCAGAATCACCGGATAATGAAACAACTCATCGTTAAATCTCCACTCCTGGTAAAGATTGGTGTAATAGCTATAATGCTTCTGCTGTTTGGACTTGTGAACCCGCAATTCATAAGATACAATACGTTTTTCCTGATTTCGCTGGTTACCCTACCCATCACATTGGGTAAACCCAAATCACAGCCAGGGATTGCTTTATTTCTGCTCATGATTGTCTTGTCACTGTTTGGCCTATTAATACCTACAACCACTGGTGTGTTCGTATTCCTGGCATTAATGATCCTCTATTTGATTGGTTATGATGGAAAAATCAACCTCCCAACTCTGATCCACGTCAGCATGATCACTCCCCTGTTTCTCTACATCAGCAGTCTGATTAGTTTTCCGTTACGCATTTACTTATCTCAAACAACCAGCTGGCTATTGCACTTCTTTTGGGAGACAAATGCCAACGGAAATGTAATCTCTCTGAATGGTCAGGAATTTCTAGTAGACCAGGCATGTGCTGGCCTTTTCATGTTGGAATATGGACTTCTATTCGGAACAGTCATTCTTGGATGGCGTTCTCAAAGATGGCAACAATCCTGGTGGCAATACCTAAGTAAATATGGTATACTGCTTGGTCTCATTTTACTGGCCAATGTCATTCGCATTATATGCCTTGTAGTCTTCAATATTGGTGCTGATCACTGGCTGCATGAAACAATCGGGCTGGCCATCTACACAGAAGTAGTACTTATTCCATTCTACTGGCTGAGCAGCAAATGGCTTAAGCAATACAAAAACCCAACAATCTCAACACAGCAAAATTCCCAACCGATATTAAGGCCTGCTATACTAATGGCTCTTTACCTGCTTTTACTTTTCCGAAATATCAAGGATGAAATTCCTCAACAACTCCCTCAAACTACACTTCAGGGTTATGAAAGCAAGGTTTTGGAATCAGGTGTTGTTCAACTAAATAAATCTGACGCACTGATATACATCAAACCTCCGGTTGCGGGTTTTAAGTCTGACCATAACCCAACAATATGCTGGAAAGGAAGTGGATTTGAGTTTAAAAAGATCAGCGAAACAAAAATCAACAACCAGCCAGTAAACATTGCTGAACTACATAAAAAAGGTGAAGTACTGTACTCTGCATGGTGGTTTGAAAGCCTCGAAACTCGCACTATCAACCAATGGACCTGGCGAAAAGCATCTCTATTAGATCATCAGTCTTTTTACCTGGTTAATATCACCTGTCGAGATATGGCAACTCTAAAATCAAACCTAATGATCATAATGGACTCGCCCTCTCTATTCAAAAAAGAAAACAGAAACTCAATTAATACCTGACTGGATGAGTTACTAAACCCACAATCCGAAATCCATAAAATCATGAACAAATTCAAATTCCTGCCAGCCAGCCTTTTCTTTCTGTTTATCTGCTATGTCATCTTCATGGCCGACACTGATCAGCAAAACTGGCTCATGCAACTTCCCAAATCCTTTGCCTATGGAGATAAAGTAGGACACTTTTCCCTTTTTGGAACTTTAGCGCTCCTCCTTAATTATGCCACTGACTTTCGTTACTGGAAACATCGTCAGCTCTTTATTGGGTCGATGATTGTATTGGCATTTGCCCTCCTTGAAGAATTCACCCAACTGGCATTTTCTTCAAGAACTTTTGATTTGGTAGATATGCTTTTTGACATCTTGGGCATTGTTAGCCTCACAAACGGAACAATCAAAATGAAAATTATAACTGCCCGAATACAGAACCTTTGAGCAGTCAAGGCGATCAAATAGAAATCTACTGAATACTATCAGCTTCCTGAACCAATGTATCCGTACTTACCTCAGGTTCAACTGGAGCTTGTAGTTGCTCTAATTCTGCTTTTAATAAATCATGGAATGAAGATCCTGATAAATCAGAATTATCAAGAATTTCTTGAATTGCCTCCGCTTTTTCCTCAACATCTTCAACATTAAGGGCTTTTGCAGCAAATTTTGCAACTGCGATATCTACATCCTTTTGAGATAGTGTATTGTTTTTCACCCAGCCATTCTCAATCCATTTGCTGCCGCTACGCCTGCCAACAACTTCCAACCAATCATCTTGCGTTGATTTGACCGCTACAATATCCATTTGACTGAATGACTTATCATCTTTAGTAAGAAGATCTGGCCTCTTATATACATCTGCATCAACGATAAATGCTCCAGCAGAAGACTCGGGAATAATGAAGTCAGCAATCGCCCATCCTTCGGTATCATCTGCCAATCTGATCTTGTAATATAACCTGTCATTATCAGTAGAATCTAAGGCTTCATCACCCATAAAAACGATCCGCTCACCTAAACTAATAGAGGTCAACCATTTGCTTTTAGAAGAAGCCGTTTCGCGAACAGATATATTGTCCCAAACGCATACAGCAGGCACTTCTTCTTTCATTTCCTGCGGTTCTTCAGACTGGGCCTCAGTTGCTTCTTCCTGGGTATCACCCGTTTTATTTTGGTTGGAACAAGCAACAGATATAATCGCAACAAAAAGGTAGGTTAGGTATTTTTTCATGATAGTAAAATGATAATATATTGAAGCGAACGAATATACCACCCCTATGTATTATATGCAAAACATACTGACATTGATCAATTAAAAGGTTATTTGAATCATGAACATAAACCATGTACCAATCACATAAATGATAAGACTTTGGTTTTTAGCTGATGAATGTTATGAGTGATGGCTATATCCTCTGTATAGCTTTGCCGTATTGATCAAAAGCACAACTAATAATCACTTAGATCAAACGTTACATTACACAGCTATAAAAAGTCAATCTCTCAACAAACAATCATGAAGAATTCAATTTATATCAATCCCACAGAAGCCTACTGTGGCAAATCTCTTGTGACCCTTGGTTTAATAGAACATTTGCTCCGCTCCTCGCAAAAAGTGGGTGTATTCAGACCTATCATAAAAAGTAAATCCGGTCAGGAGCGTGATCTTGATATTGATCTATTCCTCACTCATTTTAATATTGCAGCCAAATACGAGGAAACATATGGCTTCACCACAGACCAGCTTCAGGATCTGGAAGCCCGTGGTAAGCACGATGAAATTCTGGACAGCATCATTCAGAAATTCAAAGCACTGGAAGACCGGTACGATTATGTAGTCATCGAGGGCTCTGATTATGAAGGTAAAAACTCTGTTTACGAATACTCTCTGAACCAGGAAATCGCCAAAAACCTGGGCAGTCCGGTAGTAGTGGTTGGTAAAGCCGATGAAGCTACCAGTATAGAAGAGCAGGCATATACCATCTATCAAAATGTAGACAGTTTTATCCAACGCGGTTGCCAGGTAGTGAAGGTAATCGTTAACCTGGTGCCTGATTCAATCAGGACTCCTTTGGAAAAAGAACTCAAAGCCCACCTTCCAAAAGATCTTTTGAATGTAGACTTTATCCCGTCTGACCATGTACTGAGTAGTCCCACCATTGCCGAAATAGTGGAAGCACTGGACGCCAAAGTGCTTTATGGCAAAGATCAACTAAACCGATTGGCTTATTACTATACCATTGCAGCTATGCAGCCTCACAACTATCTGGGACGTATCCGTGAAAATTCATTGGTCATCACTCCTGGTGACCGGGGAGATATAGTGATGACCACATTGCAAGCCCACCAATCTTCCAATTATCCTTCACTTGCAGGAATTGTGCTGACGGCAGGCTACCAACTGGAAGAAGCGTATCAAAAACTTCTGGAAGGTTTAAAAGACATAGTTCCTATACTTTCGGTAGAAACAAATACGTTCGAAACAGCTCATAATATTTCTAATATACGGTCCAACATCAAATCATCTAACCACAGAAAAATCTCGCTGGCATTACAGCTTTTTGAAAAGAGCGTCGCTATGAATGATCTGATGGAAAAAATGAAGGTGCTTGCGCCCAGCAGTGTGCTCACTCCAAAGATGTTTGAATACAGCCTTTTCAAAAAAGCCAAATCAGACAAAAAACGCATTGTTTTACCTGAAGGCGAGGATGAAAGGATCCTTCGGGCAGCAGAAATTCTGGTTTCTCGCGAACTGGTAGAAATTATTATCCTCGGAGATGAAGAGCAGATTCAAAAGGACATTACCCGACTTGGCCTGATGCTGGACAGTGATAAAATTCAAATTATCAATCCAGTGAAACATCCGAAATTCTCAGATTATGTGGTAGCACTTTATGAACAACGTAAGCATAAAGGTGTCAACACCGATATGGCCAAAGATTTGTTAACAGATGCTACCTATTTTGGAACAATGATGGTACATATGGGTGATGCGGATGGTATGGTTTCAGGTGCTGTAAACACTACGCAGCATACCATTCGCCCGGCATTACAACTGATCAAAACAAAGCCGGGTTACTCCACTGTTTCTTCCGTGTTCTTTATGTGTCTGGAAGATCGTGTGTTGGTATATGGCGACTGTGCAGTGAACCCTAACCCAACTGCAGAGCAGCTGGCCGAAATCGCGCTTTCTTCAGCAGAAACCACCGTAGCTTTTGGTTTGGATCCAAAAGTGGCCATGCTCTCCTACTCATCTGGTTCTTCCGGCAAAGGAGAAGAAGTGGAAAAAGTACGAGCTGCTACGGAAATCGCCAAGTCCAAAAACGACACACTCAAAATCGAAGGACCAATCCAATATGATGCAGCAGTAGACAAGGGTGTCGGTCAGAAGAAAATGCCAGGCTCAGAAGTAGCCGGACAGGCCAGTGTATTGATCTTCCCGGATTTGAATACCGGAAACAATACTTACAAAGCCGTTCAAAGAGAAACCGGTGCTATTGCTATCGGTCCGGTGTTGCAAGGTTTGAATAAACCAGTCAATGACCTGAGCCGTGGCTGTACAGTCACCGATATTGTAAACACTGTAGTAATCACAGCTATTCAAGCCCAAAATCAGGCGTAAAACTTCAGAAGCATAAACTTCAACAAAACAGGAAATCAAACAATGAAAATATTAGTCATCAATACAGGAAGCTCATCTATCAAATACGAATTATTCGAAATGGATGGACGGGTAGTACTGGCAAAGGGTCTTGTCGACAGAATTGGGGATCAAAACTCGTCCATAACCCACTCATCTTATGTGAATGGACAAGAGCAGAAATCTAAAACAGATCTAACGATTAAAAACCATGCTGATGGTTTGGAAAATGTTGTCAACTTGTTGACAGATACTGAAACTGGTATCATCAAAGATACCAGTGAAATTGATGCTGTTGGTCATCGGGTGGTTCATGGCGGGGAAGCATATAGTGGTGCAGTTGTGATCACTGAAGCCGTGAAGACAAAGGTCAAAGAATTGATCCCATTAGCGCCATTGCACAATCCGGCCAACCTGCAGGGCATTGAAGTTGCTGAGCAGTTTTTCCCAGAAGCAATACAAGTTGCCGTCTTTGACACGGCATTTCACCAGACCATGCCTGCCAAATCATATCGTTTTCCGCTACCTAACGAGCTCTATGAGAAGGAAAAAATTCGCGCTTACGGTTTTCATGGAAGTTCGCATGGCTATGTGAGTAAGCAGGTACTCAACCTTCTGAACAAACCGGTTGAGGAAACCTCAATCATAACCATTCACCTGGGCAATGGGTGTAGCATGGCTGCCGTAAAAGGCGGTAAATGTATAGATACCAGTATGGGATTAAGTCCGCTTGGTGGACTAATGATGGGTACCCGAACCGGCGATATTGATCCATCCATTCCGTTTTTCCTTGGTACCAAGCTGGGAATGTCGTTTGCAGAAATTGACAAAATGCTCAATAAAGAAAGTGGCCTCAAAGGAATCGCTGGCAGCAATGATATGCGTGATGTAATGGAAAAACGTGCAGCTGGTGATGCCAATGCCATCCTTGCCATTGACATGTATACCCAACGTATTAAAAAATACATCGGAGCCTATGCAGCTGAACTTGGTGCACTGGATGCGATCGTTTTTACTGCAGGAATCGGTGAAAACAGTGCGGAACTGCGAAAACTCGTCTGCGATAACCTGGAGGTACTGGGCATAAAACTAGATGAAAAGAAAAATGCGGAACGTACTGGCGGTAATCATGCAATACATGCAAATGATAGCCAAGTAAAGGTTTGGGTAATCCCTACTAATGAAGAATTGGAAATTGCCTTACAAACTGAAAAAGTAATGGAGAAGGAGTTGGTCTAGCGGAGATCAACTCTTTATGTAGATGCTAAGGATATTTTGGTTGAATACAAAACTGTTGTCAGGCAATCATTTGCACCTGACAGCAGTATTTTTGAATCAATTAAACCTCCGAATGTCTCGTTCAGTACGGGTACCAACCTGTTGACACGGCTTAAATCCAGGCCTATCCTCTACTTTGTCCCATTGATCGAATCTTATCAAATTGCTCCTGTCAAACATTCCTTGTTTCGATTATTTTTACCTATTCTTGTTATAATCTAAATAGACTTCACCTGGATTTGAATGGTAGACTCAAGATTTTTTTATTCGGAAATACCATTCAATTGGAGACTTCAAAGAATTTTTTAAATGGCTAAAAATACATTTTCTTATGTGATAGTCGACGATGACGAAACATGGAGTCTTACTTTAAAAAAGTTACTTTCAAACTATCCTCAATTAGATTTCTCAGGGTATTTCACTGATTCTGTTTCCGGTCTGATGGGTATCAACAGAATCCAACCAGACCTTTTGTTTCTAGACTGGAATATCGACACTTTCAAAGCTCCGGATATCATTGAGACTCTTGAGACAAAACCCATCATTGTTCTAATTTCCAGTGATCCTGATATCAAAAACCAGAAAGTCGAGAGTAATGTCTTTGCCTTTCTGGAAAAGCCTATTTCCAATCAGAAAAAACTATCCCTGATTATCAGACAAATCACTGGAGTTCTACAAGCCAGTTCTCTAATGGATAGCATGTAAGCTACCCAGAAATAAAAAATTCATTCTGTCCGCAAGTTTTTCTGCTCTTTTGCATCCAAAGTATTTGCAACGAATATGAAAATTTTGAATATCATATTATTATCTGTGATATTTTCCTGGTTTGGATATCAATCAGCTGGTCAATCCCTGGAGGATTATTACCCGAAAGCTACAGGTCAAATCGTGCGACACGCCTACTTTGCACTGGACTATAATGAAGCTCATGAGCAAGCCAATTGGGTCATTTACTTTGCTGGAAATTTTGGAAATACCAGTCGCAACGACCAGTTCAGGGAAGATCCTGAGGTAAAAACAGGTTCTGCTACCCTTGAAGATTACAAAGGGTCTGGCTATGACAGAGGTCACCTGGCTCCTGCCGCTGACATGAACTTCAATACTGAATCCATGTCCGAAAGCTTCTACCTTTCCAATATGAGTCCGCAGATTCCCAGCTTCAACCGCGGCATCTGGAAAAGCCTGGAAGAACTGCTGAGAGACTGGTCAGCAATCAATCCTTCAGATTGGGACGTCATAGTGACAGGCCCTGTGCTCACCAAACCCTGTGGAGTAATCGGTAATCACGTGACCGTACCATGCAGCTATTATAAGATCTATGCAGACATGGAATCTCTCAGATCAATTGCTTTCATCCTGCCCAATGAAGGGTCTGAAACAGACCTTAAAAATTTTACGGTTTCCATCGATTCCTTAGAAGCTGCTACTGGTATTGATTTTTTCCATTTACTCAGTAACAGCGCACAAAACAAATTGGAGTCCACAGTTGCTCTTGAAGAATGGAATTGGAACCCTCAACCAAAATCCCAGGAACGAACCAAAGAGCCTCTGCCGCAAGCCAACACTCAACAATGCAAAGCCTTCACTCAATCCGGAAAAAGATGCTCCAGGAAAGCCACTCCAAGTGGTTACTGCTGGCAGCATGAAAAACATTAAACTAAATATTTACAAATAACTACATAATCATGAATCAAAACATGCGAATTTATCACCGCTATCTGGGCTTTTTCCTTGCCGGGATCATGGCTGTTTATGCACTTAGTGGGATCGTAATGATTTTCAGAACTACAGATGCATTCAAAGTAGAAAAACAGGTGCAAAAAGAAATTCAACCCAACCTCAATGCAGACCTGCTGGGTCGTGAACTAAGAATAAAAAATCTAAAGATTGAAAAAGAAGAAGGTGATGTTCAACACTTTGCACAGGGCTCTTATAATAAAAAAACAGGTTTTGCTTCCTACAAAGTGAAGGAACTTCCTGTTGTCCTTGAAAAGCTCACCAACCTTCACAAAGCAACTACGAACAGTCCTTTGTTTTTCCTTAACATCTTCTTTGGATTATCACTGTTATTCTTTGTGGTGTCGGCTTTCTTCATGTTTATCCCGAAAACAAGTGCTTTCAAAAAAGGTCTTTACTTTTCCATCGCCGGATTGGTATTGGCGTTGGTAATGATATTTGTGGGGTGATCAGTGGATTTCCACTTTTTTGACACCTTCATGCCCAACAAAGACCGGGAAATACATCAGTTCTGCTTTGGCTGGATTAAGGGTGTATTTCCCTTTGTACCTTGGCAATATGTCGACCTCAAATTCATAAGTACCCGCTTTCAGACTTCTACAGAATATGGAAACCTTGTTTCTGAAATATTCCCGATGAACTTCATTGAAGTAATGACTCTTTTTATCAGCATAAGAACAGCCAGCGGGAATTGGGATCTCAACGAGTACATATTCTGCATCTTTGCTTACTTCAACTTTTGCAATTAACTTTTCCTTCTCGCCTGCCTCCAGTATCTCCCCCCTTCTTTCGAAAAAAGAAGTCACTACAAAGCTGCTGGCATCCCTTACCGGTTTAGACTCCCAGTAAGTTTGATACGCACCAATATAAGTCGACATGAGCCCCTCCTTCTTAAGGGATAATGCTCCCGGATCGAATGTGGCTGAAAAAGGAAAATCATTCACAACAGTATCCAATGCTCCGGTGAAAGTAAGTGTGTTCTCTATAGGTTTCTCTTCTTCAGAAAGTGTCTCTGCAAGAACAACAATAGCATTAGAGGTGTTGTAAGTATTATAATAATTGTGACTACCTAATTTATCCAAAAGATAGTTTTCCAATCCAATTCGCACTTTCTCATCCACTGTGCTATCCTGCAGAAAAAGTGCTAATGCGTCTGTAGTCCACTCAACTGATCGATCACTGTAAAAACAACGGTAACGCCCACTCTTGTCTCGGAGAAAATAGTTACCATCCATATTCATCTCCAATGAATCTACCAACCATGACAATTCATTAGGATAACCCATCGATTGTTTGATTTTCTCAAAACGCAGCTTTTCGGGCAACGAATGATCCACACTATCTAGCTGATTAATGAAAGTGGCAAAGTCAATGTTCAAGTCCAATAAATGAGAAATGTACAGCCAATCAACAGCATTTTCATATGTTTTAGTATTTGTGAGGTTCCATACAGCCGCATCAGCCACTTGCTCTCCATCTATATCTATCTTATAACCTTCCAGAGCCGCCATATTCAGTGCTTCCAGCACATGCACGCTCACCCATGTGCTGGTAGAAGATTTATTCCACCAGCCCCAAAGCCCATCTGAGTTTTGATTCTTGGTCAGTTTCTTTACTAGCCTTTTTATTTGTGACTTGCGAGCCTCTTTTACCTCCAGCTGATCATTAAGTTTCAGCGATACCAACAAAGCTTTAAGCTTGCTGGCCAACTGCTCGTTACAACCGTATTGATAATTGATCAGATAATTGATTTTGTCTCGAAGTAGCTCTAATGACCTTGAATTAGCATATAACTTAACTATCCCAAGAGAATCCGGAAAATTCCAGGTCACTGAAGTATCATTTCGCAAAGCAGCATACTCTCCAACACTTTTGGACAATCCAACCGGATAAACTCGTACATATCTTTCTTCACCATCCATAAAGCCATCCGATCGCTGTAACATATACTTCATTTTGACAGAATCCCCTTCACCTGAGGTCAGCAACAAGGTATCAATGTGTGAATTGGTGAACGATAGACTTTTATCCCAAACAGATGTACCATCTTTTTCAAAAGAGGTATTCACTGTAACTGAATCGTAAGTGTAATTCAAAAGCTTTCCAATAGCTTCAGCAGTATCATTGACCACCAGGAATCTTGGGAGACTGAGCTGGGCACTAAGAGGCAAGAAAGACTTGATGGACTTCTGGGTTTGACCTGCCTGTTTGTTGCCATTCATAGCATATACAAATGCATCCCATTTAGTAATATCTCCGGGGAAGGTAACTTGAAATTTCGCTTCCCCATTTTTGTCAGTTTTGATAGTTGGTTTCCAAAAGGCTTCATCAGAAAAATGTTTGCGAACGGACGAAGACGAAATCATTTCATCCATCAACTCAGTGCTTAGTTCAGCACCTTTGAACCGAGCTATTTTATCAGTAGAAACGCCATTTTTGGTAGTGATTAGTATCACGCCATTTGCCGCTCTGGCACCATAGACCCCAACCATTTCATTAGACTTAATAACCTCAACATTGGTCACTGCCTCAGTATCCAGATCATTGATATTTCCAAAATATGGTACACCATCAATTACAACAAGCGGTTGTACCTCTCCTCCCACAGCACTTGTTCCCCGAATCATGATTCGATTATTAGCCCCAAGAGCGACACCTGCAACTCTGCCCTGGAGTTGATCCGATATAGTAATAACACTTGCAGTAAGTGACTTCTTTGCTACTGTTCCATAACCTATAACCACAACTTCTTCTAAAGATTGTACATCTGCCTCCATAGCTACATTTCCTGATTGGTACCTCGTATCGATTTCCTGAGAAGTCAAACCGATGAATGAAAACACAAGTTCCGTATAGCCTGGTGGAAGTTTAACGGAATAATACCCTTCTAAATCTGTGATGGTACCATGAGTAGTTCCTTTTACCACAACATTTACACCTGGAATTGGCTCCCCTGTTTCATTCTCGATAACACGCCCCGATATTACCTCTCCATTACCGAAATACTGAAAACGCTGCTGGTAAGTCTTATACAATTGATCTTTATCCACCTGATCCAAAGAAACATCAGCATGTTCTTCAAAATAACGATCCATTAACCTATCCATTCGATGACTAATTGAATCTTGATTAGCACGATGAGCATTATACACCTGAAGATAATTCTCACCATTCACCTTAACGTCAATAGAATCTATGATGGAATAGCTTTCATGATTATGAAGAAAAATCACCTGATACAACCCTTGTTTTAGTCCATGATAAACGTTTTGTGCCCCAGGATACACCTGCATAAATTTTGGATCATCGAGCTTGAATAGCAAAGAGTTCAGGATAATATCATCTACAGCCTGATCTTTGATATCTAGAACCAGTTTTCCTTCATTATCTTGAGTCATATGCGGGTTCAAATAACGGCGAGAAGCTAGTCTTCTCCGCTCCAGTTCATTCTTCCATTCTTCAGATAGCTTGTCCTCAGTGTAGAATTCATCCTTTAAGTTGTCAACCGCTTGAGAATTTGTTTTTTCAGGAAGCAATTCTTCTTTTTCCTTGCTACGCATCTTCACTAACCCACTGGCAAATTCATATTCGAACCCAGGCTCATACCAAAGATTTTCACCCCAACTCCCGAAAAGCTGTAACCCCACAATATTGCTATGCATAGGACCAGCCACTTCCAGATAACTACCTGGCTTTACACTAAAGAGCCTGCTTCCCTGATAAATATAGCCATGACGATCATTGAATGTACTCCGATATGGCATTACGTATTTGGGTAGATTGCTTTGCTCGTTTTTGGTAAATTCTTTTCCACGTTTATAAACATTTACATTTTTGGGTAAGTGATCATGGTCTACAGAGAAAATGAGCTTTTTACTCTCACTAAAAAGAATGCTATCCAGGTAATACTCATACTCATCGGTTCGAATGCGGATCTGATGATATCCACTCCTGCACGAAAAACTATAGGGTTCATTGGTCGCCCAGGAAAAATAAACAGGATCAGAATCCATATAAACTACACTTACTGGTTGAATAACTCCCTCTTTTACAACAAAAGGTGAGAATTGCGCAAGACTATCCGAAGGAACATACTCGTACCTGTAAATATCTTCCGGATACAAAAACTGAAAATAGGCTATGGTATCCAACACCATCAATGGATTCCACTTATCATAGTCTAAAGCTTTTGAGGATTGATAGTGCGGATTGTTTTCTACTGAAAAAGTATTAAACAGTTCGCGTTGTTTCTGTGGTCTATCCAGTGCTGGAAGAACCTCTGGTTGGGCATTGAATTTATTGGTAAGCCCTTGAACTAAAACATCCACATCCGAAACAGGCTTTCCTTTATAGTCTTCTACCCTGACTGTCATATCAACAGTCTGACCAGGATAAACAATCGGAGGAACTTGAAGCTGCACGTTCAGTTCACTTTCATCGAGAGCAATCTCATAATTATGATCAACTACTTTACCTCCCCACAGATACTGAACCGACAAGTAGAAATTCTCTTTAGAATGAGTCTTTCGATTTATATTCAGGTTGGTTGTCTGGCCTCTGAGAATCTCATTCCTGGTCTTGTACAGGTAATAAATAAAGGGAACCTTTCGGGGATTATAGCTACTGATAAACAAGCTATCGGCTGTCCTGTAAGCATTGAATGAAAGCTTTGAATCCTCCTCATCTAAATCAAAAGCCAGCACCAAACTATCTGATTCATATACCTCATAGGAGTAGAAATAAGGGTTGATTTTCAACTTAGCAGGTAAATCACAAATCTCACTTTGAACTACATTCCCAAATGCATCGTAACCCTTAACCTCAACCTCTTTTCTAGTATTTTTACCATTCTCTACATAAGAAAAACTGACACTATCTTCAATAAGCTCATAATCATACAAAAACTGTTTTTCATAGTAGCTGAGCTCTACAGCATCCACTTTGATCTCATTGTCCGACGTTCTCATAGACACCTGCACCTGATAAGAAATATTAGCTAACGGCATCAGAGATGAAGGTATTTTAATCGCTGTTGGTTGCTGTGGATCAAGATCGAGTTCCTCGTAATACAGTGTATCCGGTATGAAAACACTTGTTTCGAAAACATCATGCACAAGAGTCGGCTTGGCAAAGACTTCCAGTCGTCCATCCAGAATATTCAGGTCATTTTCGTCTTTTCCAGTAACATTTATGATTGCTGTATCCCCTTTGTATTGTTTTTTGCTTACCGCTTCCAATTCCAGAATATTCTTGCTCAATTCATAATCTTCAAACATAAAATCTCCGCTGAAATAAGTGCGATCTCTATCATCATTCAAATCAATCGTGTAGCGCCTATCAAGATCCAGATCAAGCGTATCATTTAATACAAATTCATATTGGAACCCTCCTGCCGCGTAAGGCTCCAGTTCACCAAATGCTATGCTATTTCCAGAGTATCGATATATTTCCGGATAAACCGGTTGGCTAAGTGGTTTTCCATTTCTCTTTTTGACAATGAAAGCTTTAAATCTTACCGTATCACCCGGCATGTATCTGGGCTTTGAAAAAGCCATATATCCGGTATACTTATTCTCAAACTTCCAGTCACTACCATACCAATCACAGTAGTAATCATCAAACAAGCACATTGTATTGTAAAAAAGGTGAGTTGATCCTCTTACAATGCTATTGATTGTACCCTGAGGATATCCCCACCGAATGGACTTCACTGCATCTATCGGTAGCCTGTAAATAAACCTGACTGGCCTCCAAGCATATTTGATTGGAGTTCCCCAGACGGTTTTGCGATAAATCCTTTTGATTAGCGGATTATTCTGGTTTCTGGACAATTGATAAAAAGCAACCTGCCCTTTATAACTCACAGAAAGGAACCCTCTTCGATTAGATTTTTTATCTCTGTAAACCCCGGTCCTTTTGTCAAACCTAAGCCTCTTTCCTTTAACCTTGACCCTTGCATCCTTAATGATCTCTCCAGAGGTTGTAAATACCTTTATGGCCAGATCCGCACTGTTATTTAAAACAGCAATATCAAAATCCTGGACAAAAGTATAATCTATCTGTAGGTTTGATTCATTGGCAAAAACTCTCAGGTAGTGCCCATTAGAAAGCTCCTCACTATAAACACCATCTGTTGGATAAGAATCTACAAGTGTGTGAAAAAAGCTGGAATCCACCTTCCATTTCCTCGGACTATTAATCTCTTGAGCCTCTTCATCAGTGATTTTGTAGATGTAAGTAAGTGGGCTTGAGTGCCGACTTTTCAAAAGATCCTGAGTAAAGGAGTGATTGACAAAAATTAATATCACATACAGAAATAAAAGGAATCTCCTCATCGCAAGTCAGTTTTAGCTAATATAAAAGTTCCTTTCTGACTTACCGATTAATCAAAGAATTTTCATCAATCAAAAAAAGCTACCTAGTTTCCAGGGTAGCTTTCCATTTTTTGGGTTCAATCTTAATGCTTAGACTTCTTCACCTTTCAGCATCTTAGACCAATAAAGATGCGGCAGTCCATATTTTTTCAACATCCAAAGTCTCCAATGCTCTTTGCTGCTATCAAACACAAACATGCGCTTAAGTTTAGGATCAGGAATGAAATTTTGATCATAGTCGAATTCTGCAAGTGTCATTTTGCCATAGCCTGTTACCAATGGACAAGATGAATAGCCATTATAACTCTTGTGCCCCATGGCTTGTCGATCAATCAGGTGAATCAGATTATCTACTACAACTGGCACCTGCTTACGGATAGCAGCTCCGGTTTTTGCTGTTGGCAAGCCCGCTATATCTCCTACTCCGAAAATATTCGGAAATTTATTGTGCTGAAGCGTATGATGATCTACATCCAGCCAGCCAGTAGCATTAGCCAGAACAGATTCACGCACAAACTTAGGAGCTGCCTGAGGCGGAGCTAAATGCAGCATATCGTAAGGAATCTCAATGAAAGATTCGCCTGAGAGCTTCTCACTCAAGGCATTGTTTTCGTTAACCACGCATTGGTTATCCCCAGGATTTACCCATTTAAAAGTCACTACCTGATTTGCCGCATCAATCTTGACGGGTGCATAATGTGGACGGAAGTGAATACCATATCGGCTGATGACATTGTTCAATGTATCAGCTATCTTCTTAACCCCGAAAATCACTCCACCCGGAGTAGCAAAAATTACATTCGCATTGATATTGTTTTTCCTAAAATAGTCCGCTGACAAGTATGCAATCTTCTGTGGAGCTCCTCCACATTTGATCGGGGTGGTTGGTTGTGTAAAGAGTGCATTTCCACCTTTAAAGTTCTTGAGGACTTTCCAGGTATGCTCAGGGTTTGTATAATTACTACACACATTATCCTTGTCCAGTACATCTTCCAGTCCTTCAATCATGGAAGGTTCCATCACGAGACCAGGGCTCACTACCAGATAATCGTATGTAATATCACCAGAAGATTTGGTGCTTACCGTGTTTTTCTCCGGATCAAATCCAGTGGCAAAATCCTTGATCCAATCCAATCCTTTAGGCATTACTGAGGCCATAGGACGCTTGGTTTTGGCCATGCTATATGTTCCCGCTCCTACCAATGTCCAGGCAGGCTGGTAAGCATGTGTGTCAGAAGGCTCTAATAAGCCTATGTCTATTGATTTCTTCTTTCGCAACAATGAGGCAGCAGTCATAATACCACCAGTCCCTCCTCCGATGATTAATACCTGATAATGATTTTTCATAAAGTAAAATGAGAATTTAAAATATTATCAAAAAGTACATGATCAACAGAATATAAAATGTAACTCTTGTTACATAACAGGTATTTTATTTTGAATAATTCAATGAATGCAAAATATGAATCCTAACGAATTATTACCTTATTGACTGAATTCTGTTCCAATTATCAGACATTCGGCACCGGTTATCGATTATCCATTATCTGGTTCTTTCCAGTACAATAATTTAGTCTCAGAAATGATTCTTAAAGACTATGAAGAAACCATCTGTTTTACTAATCGGATATGACGAGCACTTATGTCTCAGCATTCTGTATTGCCTGCGAAAGGCTCCAATAAATATTCACCTGCTTACACACAATCAAAAATCGGTTTGCAGGTTTTCCAGATACCTTGATAAAGTATTCTATTATACTAACTATGATCAAATACCTGAAGCCATAGCCCACGTTGCAGACGAAACTAAAATTGATCTGGTAATGCCTTATGACGAGTTGGAGTCACTTTATGTATCCAACAATAGTGAAGAAATTTCACGAATTGCACCAATTGTACCTCTTACTGATCCTGAACTTTTCGAAAAGGCAATCAATAAGTATGAGTTAGGAAAATTCCTGGCAGAGCAAGGTCTCTCTGTGATGCCGAAATCGATTAATCTCAACAATGAATCTAAAGCTTCTGATTTACTGGATCTAAATTTTCCGATCCTGATCAAACCATCGCGTAGTTCCTTTGGAAGAGGTATTACTTCCATCAAAAACCAGGAAGAATTGGACTCATTCTTTGCCAATGGAGACAAAAGTCTTGAAGGACATGCCGCTCAGGAGTTTGTGGTTGGGTCAGACATTACTTGTAATATCTATGCTATCGATGGTGAAATACAGCATCATACCATTCAGGAGTCTCCAGTAAAGCAGTTGGGAAACTATGCTAAGAATGATGACCTTATTTTTCATGAAGATGAGTCGGTCCTTGAACTCGTAGCTTCAGTAGCCAAAGCATTGAAATGGAATGGTGTAGCCTGTATAGACTTGAGAAGAGATGCCTCCACCGGAAAGGTCTATTTATTGGAAATCAATGGAAGGTTTTGGGGATCAGTTTCCAGCTCCTATGACAAAGCCAATGTCAATTTTCCATTAATAATGATCAATCAGGCACTACTAGGTCTGCCGCTTGATTATCAGAAAAAAGAAAGCATTCAAATTTCTCTAAGCAGGTTGATCAAAGAAGTGAAATCGCTGGATTTCAGCAACCTAACCAAAACGAAATACCAATCATATTTCTATGATCCTATAGCCAGGTTCTTAAAATACATGCCGAGATAAGAAGTTGAGGCTTCTTTGAGAATCGAAACACCTGTGTACTGCATGGGTGTTTTTTATTTCTCCTGGAGGTATGTTATTGGTTTATTGGTTTATTGGTTTATTGGTTTATTGGTTTATTGGTTAATGTACCATTCACCATTCACCACCCCACCATTCACTTTTCACAACCCCACCATTCACTTTTCACAACCCCACCATTCACCATTTCACCACTCACCACTCACGGGACAGAGGGGTCTAATCCAGCTCCCCTTCTGTGCCCAGATAAACAAGCGCAAGACCCACAAACACCAATACACCAGTAGGAATCTGAGTCAACAGTCCATTGGTGTAACTAGCCAAGCACACTCCTAAATAACCACTGTAAATAGCTACCAACGACTGCCGTAGCAGAGAATCGGGCATAAACCACAACCTCCTTCCCAGGTAAAAAGCTATATAACCAAGCATTCCCAGATAGAGCCATAGACCAACAATTCCGGTTTCCATCCATATCCTTGTATAATGCCCATCAGTACCAATCTCTGCCAGAAAAGTACCCGGACTGAATCGCTTACCCCAATAACCAGCACTTCCGATTCCTCCTCCTATAGGCTTATCCGACAGATAATGAGCCAACACCTCTTCCCGGCGTTTTCTCACCATCATGGACGGGTCACCGCTGCTTAGCGCCGTTCGCATTCGGTTCACCTGGTAATTGCTCTGCATGATGGTGGTGTATTTCAGAAACACAAAAAGTCCTCCTGCTATGATGACACCTGCCAACACCACCCGAAAGTTTTTGGTCAAGACAAAGTAAGTGAAACCACCCAATGCCAAAACGCCCATGGCTCCTCTGGTTCCGGAGATCAGCATACCATATAAGCTCAATACTGCAACACCAAGAAATGCATACCTGAGTTTGCTTTTCCCGGAATAAAGCCCCAAAATTCCAAAAACCAATGCCGTATGTGCCTGACTTGCACCAAATTGTGCGGCATCACTGTAGTATGAAAACACGCGAAGTTTACCGAAAAGAATATGCGTACTCGCTGCCCCGGCATTAAGCCATTGCTGTTCTACAGCACTCACCCCAAAATACAACTGCTTCATGCCCCAAAGCGTACCAAAAACACTAAAGCCTGCCCAAATAATGAGAAAAGCTTTGAGGAACTTCTTATCCCTGTAAACAAACATGGAAAGGATGGCCATCAATGCCGGATAGAACGACAAACCCCTGTTAGCATAAAACCAGGCCACCTTGCTCCTGGCTAAAGGATTGAACATCTCGAGAATAGAAAACCCAAGCCAGATCAATAAGACCATAGATACGCCGTTAGTGAGAAATTTAGAATCAAACTTCTCCCGCTGATGGAAAAGTAAAACCAGAATAATAAGCACTAAAAACCCATCTGTAGACAGACCGAAAGGAACATTTCCCGGAACATACCTACTCAATAATGTAATCAGAAAGCCCATCGCTACAACCATATGCATCAATATAGATGGGTGATTGAAAGCTACGATCAGAAATACAACCATCAGGGGTAGCAGGATTAGGACAAATCCGATCTTAATGCCTCCGCTTGCTACAACATAACCAACCCCCAGCGAGATAAGAACAGCTACCACATAAACGGCTAGCTTTTGTCGCTTCCTGGTTTTCAGATCATCATATAGTGGATTGCTGCTCAATGAATCATCTAATTTGGCTATAAGATGAGTAATAATTTCATTTAAACCTCACTGAATGATCAAAAGATCAGGTATTCAAGGGTTTTCTTTTAAATACCATACGATCGAATGCAAAACGATCTTTCAGTTTTAAAAATGGCTTTTCAAAATAAGTGTAGGACAAATGAGAAACCCCGATAGTAAGGACAAAAGCCAATATGTGTATGATGGAGCCTGTCCAGATTTCACTGGTTAGTCCCATGACTTTCACAAGAGTAATTAACAATGCAATAACGAGGGTATGCCACATATAGATCCCATATGAAATGTTTCCCATGTGAATGAAAAACTTGTTTTCAAAAAGCGTATAAAGAGCTTTATAATGAACCACATTCACCAACAAAATAGCGAAAAAGACAGCTTCTACATAAGTGATGTATATTCCATGAAGTGGGTTTGTAGCAATAAACATCAAAGCAACTGTGGTCAATATGAGTATTACTGGTGACCTGAAAAGGTTTAGCATTTTGTGCTTCTGATGAAAAATCAAAGCTCCTCCTATTCCCCCGATAGCCATCTGCTCAACAGGAAACAACCGATAAATCACCAGCAGCTTTTCAACCGCATCTATTTGAAAGAATGTAGCTCCTAATATTGCCATATGAAGTGTGAACTTGAGGATGATAAAACCGATCAGGAAAGTAAATATCTTGTTGGAAAAGCGTGCGATAAGGACCGGCCAAAAGGCATAGAACTGCTCTTCGATACCTACTGACCAAAGTTGGTTAGCACCGATCATAGTCGGGTTGATAACCCGCAGTAGATTGGGTACAAACAGCAACAGACAAAGCAGGTCAGAAAACCCAAAAGAGGCTTTCAACTCCGAAAAACCGAAATAACTGAAATATCCGAAGCTCACCAGGGAAATAGCGACAATCAGAAAATACAATGGCCAGATACGCAAAATGCGTCTGAGATAAAAGCGCTTCAGGTTGATTTCTCCCTTTTTCTGGTTCTCAGCAAGCAGCAGGTAAGTGATCAAAAAACCACTTAATACAAAAAAGAATGACACTGACATGTGCCCCAGGCTATCGATAACCGGATTGCCCCAGGCATTAGAAAAACCTGCCCAAAACTTATACTGCTCCACGTGGTGAAAAATTACCAGAGAGGCAGCTATAAACCTTAAGCCATTCAAACCTGGGAAGTAGATATTCTTGTTCATCTGTATTGAGTTTTTTCAACAATTACCCGATCTCTTCACGGATGTGATAATTAATGATTCAAAAATGCAGATATACAGCCGCTGAGCAGGTAGATAATCGATCATTGACATGCTTTACCCGATAAGTGGAAACCTCTTCAAGTTGCAGCCATTTTCCCCTCAAAATGAGTTCTGACAGCCTAATCGGAACATCAATTCCAAAAATCGGAGGTTTCGCACCAGTCATCTATTTCCTATTAATAGGAGCATCTATCCAAAATACTTTTACATCTGAATTCTAACCAAAACGCCCAATGAAATTCATTATTACAACTTTGCTTAGCGTCTTCCTCGCCAGTGGTGCTATAGCTCAGCGAAACCAACTGCTGACTCCCGAGGAGACAGAAAAAGAAATGCTCGAAGTATCCCGCATTCTTTACAATGATGATGTACTGGATTCAATTGTTACCAGAGCATTGGAACATTCCAACCTCATCAAAGCAATAGACCAGGAAATGAAGATGTTTGACGAAGAGATCCTACAGAAAAAACGTTCGTGGGTGTCATCCTTCACTTTTGGTGTGAATGTGTTCTCGGCCAATACCACACTAAATACTGATAACCAGAGTGTAACCACCTATGGAGTATTACCGCGTGTTGGCCTAAACCTGAATGTAAATCCCGAGAAGCTCATCAATAGAAAAAGTTATGTGAGGCAAACTACTAATCGTAAGGAATATTCCAGATATATACAGGAAGACACTAGAATGACACTGAAAAAGAACATTCTAAATCTCTATTATGACTATCTGGGTGCTCTTGAAAGTGTCAACATCCGACAGCATGCATACAATACACGAAAACAGCAGGCTGATTATCTCAATGGTCTCTTTACCAGTGGAGATGTTGAGTACGCGCAGGTTTTGATAGCCGAAAACCAGATGCACCTGGCCAAAGAGGCTCTGGTAACCACCTCCATTGAAGCCATGAAAAGGCGTAGTGAAATCTCTGTTTTAACAGGACTTAAATAGGATTAGCCATGAGTTTATTTGACTTTTTAAGACTGGTTTACCGAAATATTCGGCTGTTAATCATTGTACCTGTCACTTTAGCGGTTACTGTTTTCTTACTAACTAACAATCAACCAAAAACTTACAATTCCAGTGCGCTGATCTACACGGGGTTTGGATCAGGATATAACATTGAATCGGGGTCTGATGCAAAATTTGACTATAAGGCACTGAACACTACCTACGACAACCTGATGGAAGTGATCAAATCAAGGCTGACATTGGAAGAAGTAGGATTAAGATTACTTTCAAGAAGCCTGGTTCAGGAAGCACCAAACATGAAATTGGGCGAAGCAGAATTCAACAGTTTGCTGGAGGTGATTCCAATGGAAAAACGTCAGGAGTTTGTAGTTCCTGGCGATGAAGCGAAAACCTATCAAAACCTCCGGGTGCTTTATGAAAATGAACATCCTCTAATAGAGAAATTGATCAAAGGCACCGGTCCTTATAGTATTGATAAAATGAATTCTATCAGTGTGAAACGCGTGAAGTCCAGCGATATGATTTCAGTGGATTTTTCTTCCAATGATCCTGGACTGTGTAAAAGCACATTAGATGTTTTACTCACAGTATTCATCGACAGATACAAAAAAATCAAAGAAGCAGAAACTGGCAATGTGGTGGCTTACTTCGAAAGAGAACTCGGCAAAGTGAAAAAAAATCTTAATGACGCAGAGGATCAACTCACAAATTTCCGGGTAAAGAGCCGTGTGATCAACTATGGTGAAGAAACCAAAGCACTTGCCATCATGAAACAAAACTCTTTGGCAGAATATGCTGTCAAAGTGATGAATCTGAAAGCAACAGAAGCGGCTATTGAAGAACTGGAGAGAAAGCTGGTAATCCGCGAGGGAATCCTGGCCAACAACCTGGAAATGGTGCAAAATAAAACCGAACTGGCCGATCTTACAACAACTGTTGCACAATTAAGAGCGGCTGGAACTCCGGATACTGTGATGATAGTGAAAGAAGCAGAACTGGAATCAATGAAGAAAAAAATGCTCAACAGCATGACTGCCTCCATCTCCAAATCTTCCTCTAAAGAAGGTATTTCCGGTCTGCAATTAGTCAACGAGTGGCTGAACCAGATCATTGATCTCAACAAAGAACAAGTCACTGTAAACATGTACAAAAAGAGACTGAATGATATTGATGCGCAGTATGACAACTTCACTCCAATGGGATCTGCCATCGACAGAATGGAGCGTCAAATCAATGTGTATGAACGTGAATACCTGGAAGTATTGCACGGCCTCAACATGGCCAAACTCAAGCAGCAAAACATTAAAATGACCTCTAACCTCGAGATTCTGGACAAACCAGTATATCCTTATGAACCACAGGCCTCTAAGCGAATGTTGCTGGTGGCAGTGGGCTTTATGATGGGAATATTCAGTGTCCTATCCTTTCTCATTGCTGGTGATCTCCTGGATCATTCCCTTAGACATCCAGAAAAAGCTAAAAAAACCACAGGTTTGGAAGTCTCAGGAGCGCTACCTGTCATCACAGAAGATTTCAGTAAGACTTATGGAAACCTTGCAGAACAGGTCACGGGCATACTTACCAGTAAAATAAAACTGGACAAATACGCCATGAATAAAAATGAAGCCACATTGATCATAGGTCTGAGCACTCAGCCAAAAGAAGGTAAATCACACTCATTAAGGCTTATTTTCAATGAAATGATCCGAACCGGTGAAAGTGTTTGTCTGATCACACCAAGAAACGATATGCCATCCGCTGATATGCGAAGTGAGCATCAGTATGAATTTGAGCTAACCGATGATTTTGTGAGCAACAGGGAATTGTTAGACCAGTACAGTACTCAATACCATTATATCCTGATGGAGATCCCGGCCTGGGTGACCGGAAAGATTCCAGTACATTTAATTGAGCAGGCGCAACTTCTGCTCTGGACGATTCGGGCTGACAAAGTTTGGTCCACTGCACACAAGAATATGCTCGCTGATCTGGAAAAAATTACCAGGGTAAAACCTGCCTTGATACTTAATGGTGTGAAACCATACTATCTGGACCAGGTGGTGGCTGAAGTACCGGTAAAACGAAGCTTCCTGGCTACATGGGTTCGTAAACTTGTAAAATTCGAATTGGGTCGTACGGACCTATCCAAAGTAAGCTAATGCAAAATTCACAAGATATTGTTTGTATCTCCATGACCACCTGGGAAGGTGATTACATGAAAACGATCGTTCACATGATGAGTCAGCTCGCTAAAAATCACCGTGTACTTTTCGTTGACTATCCCTTTACAGCAAAGGATGCGGTAATGAGTGTTTTGGGCAAGTCTAAAGCTCCTGTAAAAAGAATGCTGGGAATCCGTAAAAGGTTGAGAACGCTGGAGACGAAACACGCCGAAGTGTATCACCTTACACTACCTCCTATCCTGCCTACCAACTGGATCAATGATGCTGAAACTTTTGAAAAAATAGTCAGCAGTCAGTCATGGATTATCGAACGATCCATCAAAAAGGCGATGCACAAGTTAAACTTCGTAAGCCCAATTGTGATCAATGCTTTCAATCCGATCATCGGTTTACCGCTTGTTGGCAAGCTCAATGAATCCAAACTGATATACTATTGCTACGATGAAATACGTGCTGCTGAATGGTGTGGAAAACATGGTGGTCTGATGGAGGACAGATTCATTGAAAAAGCTGATGCAGTCATCGTGACATCAGAAGAACTTTTCAAGTCCAAATCAGCAAAGAACTCCAATACAACTTTGGTGAAAAATGGCGTTGACTTTGACCTTTTTTATCAAGCATTTCATACCGAAAGTAATGTTAGAAAAGTAGTTGGCTATGTTGGTTCTATAGACTTCAGGTTGGACTATGACTTACTGGAATCTGTCATCAAATCCAGACCTAATTATGATTTTCATTTTGTAGGCAGAGTGACCGACAAAGTTGGTCATCAAAGACTAGCTTCTTATTCGAATGTGAAATTCTTTGGAGCTCAGCAACCAAACGCCATTCCTGACTTCATGCAGAAATTCGATGTTGGGATAATCCCATTTGCTATCAATGATTTTACAAAAAGCATTTACCCTCTGAAAATCAATGAATACCTGGCTGCAGGCATTCCTGTTGTGAGCACTGACTTTGCATCACTGGTGGATTTTTATTCATTTATCAGCATAGTTACAAAGCCGGAACAGTTCGGCATCTATCTGGACAAAGAGATGGATTCAGACACCATCAATAAGAAGCACCGTCGTGCTGCCATCGCCGAGATGAACGACTGGTCAGAGCGTGCTGAGCAGGTTGAAGCTATTCTAAATACCAAAGCCAATGCTTAACAAAATCAAACAAATACTTCGCTCAGACAATGCATCAGTCCTCATCGGAAACCTACTGGCTTCTGCCTTTGGGTTGGGCACTTTTATGCTGCTGGCTCGTGGATTGAGTAAATCGGAATTTGGGGCATGGGCGCTGTTTGTATCAGCTTCCGGGCTGCTTGATTTGATGAGAACCGGGCTGGTTCGCCAGGGAATGGTTCGCGCACTGACAGTTGCCAAATCCACCAATCAGCACCACAATATTTTGGCCTCAGGAGGGATTTTAGCCATTTGCATTAGTACAATCTCTGCACTGATCATTGGTGGAGTTTTTATGATTTTCGACACTTCTGCTTGGTCGCTAAACGCTTTCTTTCAGTATTATCCGGCATTTGCTTTGATTTCCCTCCCTTCTAGTTTCGATACGTGGAAATCTCACGCTGAAGGTCGATTCAAACGTATGAATGCCATTCGGCTGATGATCAATATGTTGTTTATCGTGGGAGTGGGATTAGGCACTTTGTGGACATTCAGTTTCAGTACTTACTTGTGGGTCTACCTCGGCAGTCAGGGAGCCGTGTCGGTTTTTTCCATGTTCAGCCTTATCAAAATCGATTGGAAACAAGTTAGCAAGAGTCAATTAATGGACCTTATGAATTTTGGCAAACACAGCTTGGCCACTCTTGCCGGAGCCAATTTATTAAAAAGCGCTGATAGCCTTTTGATCGGGGCCTTTCTGGGAAAAGAGGCCGTAGCAATTTATGCCATTCCACTCAAAGCTCTGGATCTGATGGAAATCCCGCTTCGAGGGTTTGTGATGACATCATTCAGAAAGCTTTCCCGATATTTTGAAGAAAAACAATTTTTGGAATTCAACAATCACCTCTGGTCTCATGTGAAACGGCTCACTTTGATTTTCCTGCCAGGAGCAATTGTGATGCTGATTATTCCATCATTGTTCATTCAGGTACTTGGTGGAAAAGGTTATGAATCCAGCCGACTGATCCTGATGATCATGACTGTTCCGATGATCTTAATGCCGCTGGAAAAATACGTAGGAATGTCCTTTGACAGTATTAATCTGCCAAAGATGAATGCCATGAAAGTCTGGTTGATGGTAATACTCAACGTGTTGGGCGACGTGGTAGCGCTTTACTTCTTCCAATCACTCACATTGGTAGCGGTGGTTACCATTGCAAATATTCTGTTTGGAATCGGTTTTGGGTTGATCAATCAGCCTTATTTGAGATGGCCCTCTAGCTTTAAGCCTTTAGCTTCTAGCATCTAACCTCCGGCTCTACCAATAATCGGCAATTCTCCACCAGTCAACGAAAAGCCTCCGCTCACACCTTATATACCTGATACTTTTGAATCAAATATTAAGGACATGAGTAAGCTTCCAAATTTCGTTATTATAGGTGCCGGCAAATCCGGAACAACAGCTTTATACGAATACCTGGCAGAACATCCGCAGGTTTATATGAGTCAAATTAAGGAAACGAATTTCTTTGCTCTGGAAGGTGAACAGTTAGTGGATCCGAAGGATGATCCGGAACAGATGCACTATTACCCGCGCTCTATCACCAAATGGGAAGACTATCTGAAACTGTTTGAAGGAGCAACTGACGAAAAAGCTATTGGTGAAGTATCTCCGATGTATCTCTATTCTCCGGAAGCTGCTTTCCGACTGAAAGAAAAACTTCCCAATGTTAAGATCATTGCGATACTTAGAAATCCAGTGGACAGACTCTATAGCAGATACATGCACCTGGCTCGTGAAAACCGTCCACCTTCCAGTCATTTTGAAGATGCACTCACCCCTGGAAATATCTGGTGGAAGCGCAACGACCTGGTGCAGGAAGGGTTTTATCACACGCATTTATCCAAGTATTATGAATTATTTCCAGCCGATCAGATCCAGGTTTATCTCTATGAAGACCTGCGTAAAGACCCGCTCAAGGTGATTCAGAATATCTATGACTTCATAGGAGTTGATGGCTGGTTTGAGCCGGATCTTTCTGTATCCTATAATGTTTCAGGAGTGATCCAAAACAAAACTTTGGACAAGCTGATCGGACAAAATAGTATCATTAAAAAAGCTATCCGTCAAATCAGCCCTAAGCTCACAGACAGAGTAATTAACAACCAGCTACTGAAAAGATGGATCAGTCAATTGCGCAAGAAGAATCTCAAAAAGGCTCCATTGTCTAAAGAGACACGCGTAGCGATGATTCAAAACATATATCAGACTGAAGTCCAAAAGCTTCAATCACTGATCAACAGAGACTTAACCAATTGGCTTAAACCTTACTAAGCATGAATACCTACCTATTACCTATATTCATTTATCTGGCTTTCAGTGTCGTTTACAATCTTGTATTCGCTGTAGCTTCTCTTTTTCGAATCAAAAAAAATAACAGCAGCCACCTTACAGGATTAAATAAAATAGCAGTGTTCATTCCTGCTTATAAGGAAGACACCATCATTGTAGATACTGCCAATAAGGCTTTGGCTCAGTACTACCCTACTGACCTATACCAAGTCATTGTGATAGCAGATTCTCTGAAACAAGAAACACTGGCCGACCTTCGCAAACTCCCAATCAAAGTGGTGGAAGTATCATTTGAAAAAAGCACCAAAGCTCGTGCAATCAACAAAACTTACGAAACACTAAAAGAATACTTCGATATCACTGTGGTGCTGGATGCGGATAATGTGATGGAGCCCGATTTCCTCAACAAAATCAATGAGGCTTATAATCACGGAGCTAATGTGATGCAAGGTCACCGTATTGCCAAAAATCAGCAGAATGGTCTATCAACTTTAGACGCGATCAGCGAAGAAATCAACAACAATATTTACCGCAAAGGTCACCAAAATCTTGGGCTATCTTCAGCTCTGATTGGATCGGGAATGGCTTTTGACTATAAATTATTCAAAAAAGAAATGAGCCGGATTGATGCGATCGGTGGCTTTGACAAAGAGTTAGAACTTAACCTGCTCAAACAAAAGCAAAAGATCGTTTACCTGCAAGACGCTTTTGTATATGATGAAAAGGTGAGTGAGATGAAAGCGTTCGGCAACCAACGAACGCGTTGGATCGCAGCGCAGATCCGATATGGCATGCAGTCATTCGGTGATGCGCTGATTCAACTTTTCAAACGTGGAAATGTCGATTATTTCGATAAATCTCTACAATTCCTGCTACCCCCAAGATTAATTTTATTAGGAATATTGGTGTTAACAGCAATAGTAACCACTGTTTTTCAAATTGCCGGGTGGGAACTTTCCTTGCTGCTAACTACAGTTTATGGTACAGCGTTGATGCTGGCTGTTCCCCGTAAATTCTTCAACATGAATTCTTTGAAAGCGGCAATGCAACTGCCCAGAACATTCTTACTGATGCTTGTTGCGTTCGGAGGATATAAAAAAGCCAAAACCAACTTCCTTCACACACCACATCAAACTGTACAGTCATGAGAATAGGTATTGAAGCTCAGCGTATTTTCAGAAAGAAAAAACATGGAATGGATATCTATGCGCTTGAACTGATCAGACAGTTACAGCAAACAGATCGCCTCAACCAGTATTTCATTTTTGTAAAACCCGGCGAAGACCATTGTCTTCAGGAGACTGAAAACTTCAAAATAGTAGAAGTAAACGGACTGACTTATGCAGACTGGGAGCAAATCAGTTTACCGCTGGCAATTTCAGAGTACAACCTGGATGTACTGCATTGCACCAGCAACACAGCTCCTTTGTTCGCAGGTGTACCAACTATGATCACCTTACATGATATCATTTACCTCAATCAGAATTTTAGTGGGGGTTCCTTGTACCAACGACTTGGACATTACTATCGTAAATGGATTGTTCCAGAAGTATTCAAAAAAGCTAAAAAGGTATTTACTGTAAGCAATTTTGAAAAAGAACATATCGACAATTACTTTGGTGAAACTGACAAAGTAGAAGTAATCTATAATGGCGTATCTTCGAAATTCCACAGCCCGGAGAACCATGAATTGGAGGAAATTCGAAAAGCACTAAGTCTGCCAGAAAAGTATCTTTTTTTCCTTGGCAATACTGTTCCTAAAAAAAACATGCCTGGATTGTTGGAGGCTTACGTCCGCTATAGAGATACTGTGAAAAAGCCACTGCCATTAGTAATTGCTGAAAGTAGTGAATCTGATATCAATGCTATTCTTCAGAAAATTAAAAGGCCTGATGTACGAAAACATCTTCACCTAACCGGATATGTAAATCACGACTGGTTACCTGGGCTTTATGCAATGGCTGAACTGTTTCTGTATCCATCACTGCGTGAGAGCTTTGGTATCCCAATTATTGAAGCAATGAGCTGCGGCACACCGGTCATCACCAGTAATACTTCGTCAATGCCGGAAGTTGCCGGTGGTTGTGCCATACTTTGTGATCCTTATGATGTTGCAGATATGGCACAGCAAATGATCTCTTTTGATCAAATGGGGCAAAGTGATAAGGATATCCTGATCGCAGAGGGACTTGCGCATTCAACTCATTTCACATGGGAAAAAACTGCACATAGTGTCCTCAATAAATACCGGGGAACCAATGTGCAGTTTCTAAGTTTTAGTATTCTGTAGACAATGGTGGCAACTGGAGAATTGTTGAACTCACCATTCAACCAACTTCCAACTAATGCCGGTAAACCTGATCTCCGCTGGTGCTGATACCTTCAATTCGGATATCACCTTTCTCCAGTACAAGACTATCATCTGCACGAATTCCACCCACTTTTAAGTTTCCTGAAGTAGCCCGAAGATCGAAACTGAGCTGGTCCAAATCATTTTCAAGGGTTATGTAAATGCCTCCTGAAGTAGTTTTGAATCGGCTATCATCTGTCAGCGTAATGTAATCACCTTCTATCTCACCTGAAGTAGTGTTTGCACGAATACTTCCCGTTACTCCATCCAAGTCAATATCGCCACTGGTAGCACTTAAGCGAAGGTCTCCATCTACTTTATCAATCTCAATATCTCCGCTGGTAGCTCCGGCTTCAACACTACCCTGAACATCCAGATATTCCTGATCGCCACTGGTAGAAACCATACTAATGTCTCCGGTAATTCCTCTTGCCTGGAAGTCTCCTGAAGTGGTACGTATCTCACAGTCTGCTTTGACTCTTTTCATATCAATATCACCACTTGTTGCTCTTACTTCAAGCATTTCACCAGTGTAGTCTTCTACAGATACATCACCAGAAGTGTTTTCTATTTTTAGTGCTACATTATCAGGAATCTTCAAATTAAGTCTGGAAACATCAAGCGAATTCCATTTCCAGTTTTTGCCAGTTTTGCGCTCTACTTTAAATACTACAGTAGACCCACTCTGAATAGCTGCAATGATATAATCACCAGAATCACCATCTCCCTTGATCAACCCATCAAACACCACTTTGCTGGAACCACCCATCACTTCAACATCACAGAAAATCCCGTTCACAACAACACTCTTGACATCCGCTGATTCAAAATGTTGTTCGGCTAGTGTGGTTTGTCCAAACACAGCAATGCCGGTAAAAAATAATAGTAGAGTAAGTAACTTTTTCATTATGTGAAATTGGTTATGTGTCAATTGTTATACTTTAATTGGAATTAGGCAATACTTCTCAAAATATCCATAATGATAGATGCAGGTATAGCTACTATAGTTGCACCTGTCCAATTTTTTAAACTGACCTGGTAATTGGTGATTCGTAAAAGTCGACAACACCTGTACTCAAATGGTAAAATGCAGGCACAATTTTCACCCCTCGCTTTTCTACCGCATCTCTGATAATTTGTGAATTATTGATAAGATTATTCACTCCAAGTTCAGCATTTATTTTGGCCACATCAGAGATCGTTGCTCCTTCACCTGCCTGATCAATAGCTGGTTGAATATGCGAAAGAAGATGGTTGAGGTTTTGCCCCTGATCTCCACCTTCCATTGCAGCTGTAACGGCCCCACAGCTTTCGTGTCCGAGTACTATGATGAGCTTGGTGTCCAAATTAGCCACAGCGTATTCTATGCTGGCTATAGAGGAAATGTTAGCAATATTGCCCGCAACCCGAATAATAAAAACCTCTCCCAGACTTACATCAAACATCAATTCGGGAACGACACGGCTATCTGCACAAGATAATATGATAGCATAAGGGGCCTGACCTTCAGAAAGCAACATTCGTAATTCAGAACCCGGAACAGCAGTTATGTGCTTCTCAGAAACAAACCTCTGGTTTCCTTCTTTAAGCCTCTGGAGCGCTTTGTATGAATTCATTGTGATCGGTGGAAATCACATGTAAATTGCACTCCAACCTTTCATAATGCAATTTTTCGGACGATAAAAATGTAGAAATTTTAAGCCTCATTAGGCTTGATTCAATGGTCAATTATTGAGCTATTCAAGAGGATCGATAGGCAAAATCATGATGGTCGCTGATATGCTGACCTAAGAACAAGCGTGAATAGACCCTGTAAATCACCAGTCCATTTAATATCAGATTTAATGTAATTAGAATCAGTAAAAAGAACTGGTTTTCATGGATATGACTCAGCATAAGATCCAACCCTATAAAAGTTGGTGTAATGGGGAAACCAGCAATTCCTAAACATGCAATAGCAAAGACAAATGCTAGTTTGGGGTGGTCGTATACATAGCCATTAAATTGATTAAGAGAAAGGTCTTTACCCCTTTCTCCAAGCAGATAGATTACCCAGAAACCTATCGACGCTGCAACAACAATTCCACTTAAGAATATATAAATCTGAGTCGCGCTAAATCTCTCATTCAAGCCAAAGACAAGGGCTAAGTAAAGCTGATTCAACAAAACCAGCAACCAGGTTTTTCTTGCAGATCTTCGGGAGACAAAAGCTCTTAGAACCAGAATCAAAGCAAGAAGACCGAAAATTTCTGACAAAAATCCTACAACCATAGAAGGTAAAACATCCCTGTTGAGCAACATGGTTAATCCTATAATAAAAACAGGAATTGCGATATATTTTATGATTTTGACATTTACGAAATAGAACCAGTTGCCAACTCTCTTAAAAGGATTCCACAAATACCGGTACATAAAAGTATCCAGATTAAACTCCTTCATACTCAAGACAAACATGGTTAGCTTAATTCTGTTCCAGAGTCCTGAGAACCCTTGCTTTTTAGGAGGATTAAAATGAAAGACCTGATCATGAATTTTATAACTCAAAACAGAAGGAGAGATAAGCAACTGGTAAGAACGCAATAATGCATTACCTACAAAATGAAAAATCGCTAACCAATAAAGCCCAAAAGCTAATTCAATAAACATCAGTCCTATCTGTGAAATAGAGGAATATGCAACCTGGGTTTTGATAGTGGACTGAACACTTGCAGTAAACGTCGATGTGATAACGGTGATTAGGCCTATACCTCCAATGGCATAACGGATGAGCAAATTACTCTCCCAAAATGATGCTGTTCTTATCAAAAAAAACACACCTATATGAACAGATAGAGATCCATAAAAAATGGCTGAGGAAGTGGTGGGGCCTTCCATTGCTCTGGGTAACCATGAAGAAAAAGGAAACTGTGCAGACTTCACCATGGCTGCAAGAAGAAACATCACTGGAATAGCATACTGGTAGAAAGGCTCAGCAAGCATATGTCCTTCCAAAATATCAGTTCTGTTACCATCCAAAAAGTTGATGCTTTGCCCAAAGTAATGATGGCACAACCAGATCGCAAGCAACAATGCCACATCTGCAATGCGATAGAGTGATACGACCTTCAAGGCATTCTTTACAGGAAGATATCTCTCCCGATAAAATCCAATTAGAAAAAAGGATGTAACTCCTATAATTTCCCACCCCACAAATAATGTTTCCAGGTTTCCAGCGAGTAACACAATGATCAAACCGAAATAGAAAAACTTGACATTGGTAAAAAACCGCTTGAACCCTGACTCACGATGTAGATAAGACCGACTAAAAACAATGATTTCACCAGTCAAAATAGTTGCCACGATCAAGTAAACCAATCCGTAACCATCCAAAAACAAATTGATGGCTAGTTCAGATTCCTCACTGTGGTAAACCATGGGACCCTGGATAAGAATTGGTTCAAACCCACTCAACCACCAATTTATCGAAATCACAATCAGAATCACAAAATTGATCCACACCCCTATAATGGAACTCATAAAAATCGCCTTCTCATTCTTGTTGTTAAAGCCAAAACTCAATACAAGAGAAAGCACCGGAACTACTAATAATACAAATAACAATTGCATGGCCTAATCGTGTGCTAAATCAATGTGAACAGGGATATTTTCTTTTGTGGCATCCAGAATATGGCTGGTTGGCATCTTGTTGCGCCCTTCTAGTACTTTGATAATATCCACCGTATGAATTACTTCAGAAATAGGCTCATAAGACTCAAACTGACCATTTCTGAAATGATATAAGTTCCAATCTATCGGCGAAATCACTACCAGATGTATCCATTCATTGTCAAACCAGCCATAGGTATCTCTATCTGAACTGATCACCTTCAAAACGGTTGCAGGATCACTTTCAACAATCATCATCATCCTAATAGGATCATGAGTTTCAGTCATTTGCATAGGAAGGCCGCTGCGAAGATCTCCATCACTGCTGTTAACAACAGCAACAAGCCCGGTTACATTGTGAGGTAGTTTAGAGCCTGCACCCATTTTCTCAACATCCATTCTGGAGAAATAATATTCCAGATTAATACCTCCACACACACCAGGAAGTGGCGCCAATACCTTTTGCAAAATGGTACCATCCGGATCTTCACGATAGTCATATGACTGTAAGAATGCCCTTCTATCCAAAAACAACCCTTTAATTCTCTCCCTTGAGCCTACGTAACATAACGCATTAGTGCCATGACCAAGCTCTGGTCGTGGTTCAAAATAAGAAACCGACCTCTTCTTAATTGCTTTGCGGGCATATTTACTACCCTTTCTTGTATCTATTGAAGCAAAACGACCAGCTCGCTCTAACGCATTCAAATCCAAAGCTCGCTCAATAGTCGTTACATTATTCTGGTGGTGCTCCAAGTTAGCCCTGGACAAACCATGTAAGTCATAAAAAGTAAATTCATCATTTGCAGTATCATGTATACCCGCTACAAACTGCGTTTCTTCAGGTATTGTCACTCCTTTTGCTATGAGAGCTCTCCTTACCTCCGGGTGATTGGACATGTAAGCAAACACCCTTGCATTTACAGACCCCGGCCTACCGCTACATGCTCCACATTCATAAGCGCCATGATGTGGATTGTTGGCACTACTACTGCCATGCCCTATGATATAGACCAGAGGAGCAAAGTCTTTTGTAAGCCCAATTCCATTCAGTTCTGAATACACAACCTGTGTCATTTCCTCCGGAGTATAGCCCACTTGTAAACCATCTACCCTTTGTTCAAGCTGGTCAGCCTCTACCTGCAAAGTTCCCTCCACATTCATATAGGAGTAAGAATCAGTACTATATGGTTGTTTTTTCGGATGAAGTAGATCTGCAAGTAGCCTATACCCTGCCAATAGTCCTAAAGAAACAGTTGAAAAAAAACTACTCCAGAATGAATGAGTCTTTTGAGAATGAAAAGGCTCTCTCTTCTTCTGTTTTCGCTTATCTAACTCTTTAATTAAATGCTTTGGAGTGACGGGAACAGGACAGATTTTATCAAAAAATTTAGCCCCATAAGGCTGAAAATATGCCGCAACACCAAAATGTCCAGGAGCTCCAAAAGTCTGACAATTTCTATCGGTCGACTCCAAATGTCTACGTATCGAACCCTCTCGATCATCAATGCAAAAAACAGCCTGAAAACTTGATGCAGTGTTGTCGGCTACTCGTTGTTTTTTAGCTCTGGAATTAACCGCACTGAGCACCTGGTCATAGTAGCTCCACTCAAAAGCTTCCTGCCATAACTGTAAAACCTCCTCCTGTTCACCTAACTGGACTCCAGACAGATAGTCGATAGGCTTATCAACCATTTTCGTTGAGAGGGGATCCCAATTTTGCCCAAGCGTATAATCAAGTGCATCAATCTCCAACAATAACTCCAACAGTATAAGATCCTTTAGAGCGATCTTCTTTTTATAGAAAATGTAATTTGAATGATCTTCAATCACACCAAAGATCCCACTCCATCCTTTATGAGCAAACTGCTGATCAAATAAGTAATTTTCGAAGTAACCGGACTGCCCAACAATAATCTCCAAGAGTTTCTCGATAGAAGTGCTATGATCCATGAGCAAACTCCTGGCCCTTTTTGACCTAAAAAAGCTGGCAAAGCTCTTTTCTTCTATCTGTCTAACCGCGTTGATCAATCCTGTATCCTCAAAAGGAAAATGCCAAAGTGCAATACCCTGATCCAGATAGCTACCAAGTATCCTAAACAGCAGCGGATGTACCAGGTTATCCAAATCAATGTGATAAACCGATTTCCATTGTGCTCTGAATCTTCCTACTCTTGGATTATAAGTCTGCCGATAATTTTCGTAGAGCATCTTCTCCCAATACTCACACAACCGCTTCTCACCTTTACTTCTGCTAATCACCTGATCAATGATCTCAGGACGAATTCTTCCTTGTTCATGAAGTTGCCTGTAGGTATTGACATCCAAAGTAACTCTGAATCCAAAAATTTTCGAAGCACTAAAAATTGCCTTGAAGAATTCATCGTTTTGAAATGCATGCAGCGAATTATGATGCACAAAGTCTTTAAGAGTAGCCTGAGCAGGAAGGTAATGTTTGATCTTATGAAGACATTCGTCCTCATTAAATGTACTATTCATCAATTGATTGTCAATTTTGGAAAGACGGCTGGGCAGTATAATCTCATGATATGATCAGAAAAAGCGATATCCCGTGGCCCGATCTCATTTTCATTAAACTGATCCATATTTCAATCATAAATGAGGCCCAATAGCTGTCCTTACGAGGTAAAGCACCTTTTTCATTTTACTTTATTGTATCCAGATTACGTTTTTATATGTAGCTTCTGGAAGCAATAAATTTTTAAGAAAAATATGCTCCAAATAAGTATGCAAAACTAACTTCATGTAATGAGACTTGTTTTGACTTAATCAGCGTTGAAATTTGATTTTAATCAAATTATTAGCAGCAGTTAAAATTCCTCAAACTTCTACTTTTGAAGGACTGGCATGATCCAAAAATTCACGTTCAACAATCACTACATACTCAATGAGCTCCCTCTTGAAGAAAAGAAGCGACTCGAACATGTAATGCGGAGTAAAAAGTTGAATAAAAATCAATCAATTTTTACACAGGATTCTATTCCGTCAAGCGTGTTTTTGGTCAAAGAGGGAAAGATCAAAAAGTTTAAGGTAGATACTGAAGGTCGTGAGCAGATCATTTATATCTACAACCCTGGTGAATTTTTTGGGTATTCGGCCATTCTTAGTGGTGAGCCCTACTCTACATCAACTGTGGCTATTGAAGACACTACGATTTCATTTATTCGCAAAAACGACTTTTTACAAGTACTGGATCAATCACCAACTTTGTCACGATTACTACTAAAAAGTCTAAGTCATGAATTTCAAGTAACCATTAATCTAATGGCTGTATTGTCTCAAAGGACTGTTCGGGAAAGAATAGCCTTGTGTCTTTTGATTCTAAATAGTAAATACAGCATTAGTCAACCGCAGGATATTACAATTTCGCGACAGGACATGGCCAATATGGCTGGAACAGTAATAGAAACTCTGGCACGGGTACTCCATGAGTTTAAAGATGAAAATCTGATCTCTTTTCATGGAAAACATATCAAAGTAGAAAACCCAGGTGATCTTCAGAAGATCGTAAGCTTTTACTAGAACCAAAAAAATCCCGTTTCTCTCGAAACGGGATCAAAATCTTTACCCGACTTTACTTTTGGAAAGCTCAGCCAAAAGTCTCAGACCTTCTTTCAGATAGGGATCTTCAGAAAGCTTCTTATTTACATCCTCTGCCTCTTTTAGTTCAGAAGTATCCAGAGTGGTTGACAAGTCATCGTCTACTTCGTCATCCTTAAGCTCTGCTTTTCTTTCATTCAGATTAAGAGAAACTTTGGTCTCATCACGCAAACTCTTCACTTTCTCCACTTCTTGATTAAAGTCTTTCAACTCTTCATCACTCTGAAGATGCTGATCATATAACTGCTTCAGGTGTGCAATCAACCTATCGGAAATCTGATTAGAAGGCTGAAAATTCGACGAAGCGATTTCATCCCACGGCAATGCATTAGGCCTGCTACTCTCCCCAAATACCTCACCATCATATGGTGAAGGGAAAGCCACATCAGGAGCTACCCCTAATCTCTGAGTGCTCTTTCCAGTAACTCTGTAAAACTTGGCAAGTGTTAGCTTCAACTGTCCAACCTGTTTTTCTTCACTCCCTATACTGGCTGCCAATTCTGATTGTCCGGACTTCATCAATACAGGTACGACATATCTCCTCAAATCAACTAAGGATTGAACGGTGCCTTTGCCAAAGGTATTTTCTCCAAGAATCACACCTCTTCTGTAATCCTGCACGGCAGCAGAAAAAATTTCGGAAGCGGATGCACTATATCGGTTAGTCAACACTGCCAGTGGTCCATCATATAGCACTTCACCCTGATCCATATCTCTCAAAACATCTATCGAATTGTTTGATCCTTTTTGAATGACTACCGGGCCTTTAGGAATGAAAAGTCCCATGAGGTTGACTACTTCCTCCAAAGATCCTCCACCATTGTATCGCAGGTCCACCATCAATCCATCAATTCCAATTTGTTTTAGGCTATCTACCAAACGAGTAACATCCCTGGTAGTACTCTTGTAGTCTTTCAGACCTTTGCTTCTTCCTTCAAAATCACTATAAAAGCTGGGAATGTTCACCACACCAAGATTGTAAGTTCGGTTGCCTTCTTTCAGCGGAATCACCTCAGCTTTGGCGGCTGCTCTTTCCAGTTTTATCTTATCTCTTACTAACCTGATTGTATCCGGCAAAGAGTTGATATCCTGATTTCCTTTGATCACCTGAAGGCGAACGACTGTTCCTTTAGGTCCACGAATTTTTTGCACCACTTCGTCCAGTCTCCAACCGATCACATCTACAAATTCCTCCTTGTCACCTTGTGCCACTCCAATAATCAAATCATCCTTTTGAAGTTTATTGCTCTTATAAGCCGGTCCACCAGCAATGATATCTGCCACTTTGGTGTAATCCAACTGCTGTGTTAGCTGTGCCCCTATCCCTTCGAGGGAAAGGCTCATGTCAATTTGAAAATTCTCCTTGGAAATAGGAGAAAAATAATCTGTATGTGGATCATAAGCACTTGTAAGTGCATTCATATAGGCCTGATATACATCCTCACTATTGTATTGGTAAATAGCCTTTTCCAAACGTTCATACCGCTTTTTGAGTAAATCAGCAATCTCATTCCACTCTTTGCCATTGAGCTTGTAACTCATTGCCTGGTTCTTTATGATCTTTTTCCAGTTGTTGGCCTGATCAACATAAGTTGTCGACCATTCCATTTTATCCCTATCTGTTTCCAAGTATTCTTCTTGCGTGAAATCAGGCTCTACTGGTAATACTCCATAGATCTGATCGATTCTGCTCAAAACCCTCTCTCTGTAAATACTGAAAACCTGATAAGCGAAATCTACATCGCCAATCCTAATCGCATTGTCCAAATCAAAACGATACTTTTCAAAGTATTCAATATCCCCTTTAAGAAAGTATGACTTATTGGGATCCAATGACTCAAAGTAATTATCAAAAATCACCGATGACAGTGAGTCAGTTAGTTTTAGCTTACTATAATGGTAAACTTCCAGTAAATCAACAATTGTTCTGGTCTCTGCCGGATATTCCGGCTTTGGACGAAGGAGTGTTAAAGAATCAGAAGCTAATGATTGTTCATACCCCGAAGCTAAAGATCCCTGAGAAAATCCTAAAGAAAGGGTTAATAGTATGCTGAGAATTAAATTATTCATATGTTAATTGATCTGTCAAATTATTAAATAGCCTGGACTTCAAAGAAACGCATGTATTCGCGAATAGTTGGAAATTTTGGACTGTCGGCTCCTGTCTTATTTGGACGACACTGACCATGATGCTTCCACTAAAGCGTACAGTACATCTTAGGAAATCAAGACTTGATTCAGCCTTTAACAGGATTGAATCAGTTTGGAAAAATAACAAAGAATGAACCAAATAAGGGCATTACATCAATACTGCATGCTAATTTTTGTTAAAAAAAATGGCAACACACTTTTAAAGCATGTTGCCACTTAGAGATTTGGTAGTTGATTGAGTTTTGCTCATTCGATCAACTAAAAAAATTTGTTCGAATGAAACTGGTTCTTAATACCTGGTTGTTAGCTCAGTAATGCCTAACCAGATTGATTTACAAATTAGTGGTGAATTCTGTAGAAATTCTGTAGAAATTATCTGATTGGATATTGACCAAAAGAAAAAAGGAGCTCCAGTTATCCCAAAGCTCCTTTTTATCAAAATTAATATCGTGTTTATACTCCTTCCTGATGGTTCCAAACCAATGCTGCTGCACCAAGAACTGCTGCATTTTTATCCATCATCCCTGAAGGCAAGAGTTTTACTTTTCCTTTGTAGAAAGGTAGTAAGTTAGCTTCCATGTGCTTTCTTGTTGGCTCGAAGATCCATTTACCGGCTTTGGCCAGCCCCCCTAAAAGAAAGAAAGCTTCCGGGTGGGAGAAAGTTGAGAAATTGGCTAATTGCTCACCAAGAATTTTACCAGTCAGTTCAAAAGCAGCAATGGCAATTGGATCACCATCTTCAGCAGCTTTGGTGATAATTTCACCGTGCAGGTCATGATATGAATAATCGCGAAGCACACTGTCATCCATCATCTCTGCTATCAAGGCGAAAACGGTTCTTTTCAATCCTGTAGAAGACACATAAGCCTCTAAACCTCCGCGAACACCCAAGCCCGTGATCCTTCCATTGTCATAGACTTTTGTATGTCCCAACTCACCTGCTTGTGAATCAAAACCATAGATGAGCTGCCCATTGCTGACAATGCCGCTACCAAGACCGGTTCCCAATGTAATCACCATGAAATCCTTCATGTCAGCAGCATTTCCATAGATCATTTCTCCTATTGCCGCGGCTTTGGCATCATTGGTAATATGAATTGGTAAATCATATCGCCCTTTTAATTCTGAAGCGAAAGGAATCACACCTTTCCAAATCAAATTGGCGGCATACTCTATAGTACCTCTGTAATAATTGGCATTTGGAGCTCCAACCCCGATTCCCATCATTTCATGATCAAAATCCAGTTCGGCTCTCAAACCCTCTATTCGTTCTTTTAATTCATCCAGGTAATCTCCAAACGCTTTGTGAATGGTTGTGGAAAAATCAGTATGTGCATATAAATTTCCTTCTCTGTCTACGATACCGACTTTTGTAAGTGTTCCCCCGATATCGACTCCTATTGCTACTTTTCTTGACATCCGAATGATATATGGTTATTGAATCAATTTTCGTATCAAATCGAGCCAAAGATATGAAGATCGGATTAGGAATAAGTAGAATTTTGTCCTAACAAAGTATAAAATCTGGCTTGAAATCAGCTCAAAGCTTCTGATAACGTTTGTAATTCTCTGACAAGCGGTTCCACATTTTTCTTGTATCGCCTCATTTTGATACTGTAAGAAATAAAGCTGATCAAAATGATGTAAACCCAATTGATATTGGTCCACCAAAAGACAAATTCCTTTGAAGCGGTTCCAATAAGAGAATACGCATATGAATTGATCAGAATCCCTAATACCAAACCATAAATTGGTGAATACTGAATGATTTTACCGGTCAATTCCAATTTTCTAATCTGATAGTCGATATACGATTTACTATCCAGGCTGAGCTTGTTGACGGATTTCAGGTTTCTTCTCCACAGTAAAAACAACACAGCAACAGCCACGGTGATGATTGCTGAGATAGAAATATAGAATACCGGATGCTCATCTTTATAAGCAAACATCATCCAGGTCAAAAATGAGATGGTAATGGTCATAGCTGAAGTTGCAATCACATTCCCTCTGAAAATCTTCTTGCGCTGCTTCTCCAAATTATCCATCAGCGAATTACGATTCTCATATGTTCTAATGGCAGGCGCATCAGGAGATTGGGCCTTCCAGATATTTTTTAGTTCATCTAAATCTTTCATCACTTTATGAGTTTAGATAGCTTTTCCTTTATTCTTGAGAGTTTTACACCAACATAATTGGTGTCCTTACCGATGACCTCTCCTATTTCTTTGTAGCTAAGATCTTCCAGAAAGAGACCAATAATGATGCGCTGATCCGCCTTGAGTTTCTCAATCGCTTTGAGCAGCAATTGATATTGTTCTTCGAGTTTGAGTTTATGATCTCGGTCCTCGGAATCAATACTTATGTGTGAAAAATCATCCAGGTGTGTTTCCAATGATGTTTTTCGGGAAGTTTTACGGCGATATGTGACTGAGGTATTTACAGTGACCCTGTAAATCCATGTGGTGATCTTGGCATCACCACGAAAACCAGGTAACGCCTTCCAGATGTTGATTAGAGCTTCCTGGTACAAATCATCCAATTCTGGTATGTTCCCCACATATGCCCTACACAACCTATAAACCCCTTCTCCATGATCAGCAACCAACTGATCAAAATCCAACTGAACCTTACTCATGGACGACCTCTATCAAATAATCAATAACCAGTTCTGAAGTTTTTCCTGACAGAACAGTATGCAGCGTACCATCATAGGTATCAACATATGCATCCAGCCTTGAATTGAAGGGAAGGTTGATTTGCTCAAATGAGATTAACAATGTCGCTACTACCAATCCCAATATCAGCCAGATGGTTTTGTTTTTAGTTTTCATTGCTTGTAGGCTTGATTTGCATGATTAGACCCGACTAATACCTTTTTATTACAATATCTGGAAAATTATTTTTATCGAAATTATCATGTAGTTTTACGTAAACTAATATTCACAGTAGCGCAAACCACAATGATTATGAAGAAATACCTCAGTCACATCATTTACATTTTAATCATTGCATTCTTCATCACATTCGCCAACATCAAAGCAAACGAAGCAGAAAAACAGCGACAAATAGCACAGGACACATATGAGCTGGCAGAAGAAGCAAAGAAAGAAGCAGTCAGGCTAGCAACGCTTGCAAAAGAACAAGCTACTAATGCTGAAAAACAAGCAGAACTCGCCCGACAGGCTATAGAAGACTGTGAGAACTCAAAAAAGCATTAATGGAGAAAAATTATCTTTTTGCCTATGGTTTTTTGAAGACTGAATTTCATGGAAACTTGAAAACTAAAACGCCAGCCATCGATGGACACTTATTTGGAGAAGGGTTCTATACAGGCAGGATTTATCAGGTTGACGCTTACCCGGGAGTCATTTATGACCCATCTTTATCACCACATGTAAAAGGAGAGATTTTCCTACTCAACAACCCAGACCGTACGCTCAGTATTCTGGATAAGTATGAACATGCCAAACCATTGATTACTTCGGATCCGGATTACGAGCGCGTGCTGCGTCCTATTCATACCGCTTCAGGTATTATTGAGTGCTGGGTATATGAATACCTGCTTCCTATTGATCCAGGCACTGAACTTCTAAAAGGAGAATTTAAACCTCATACTTTCGGGTGATATTTCAAATTCCCTCTTGTGCAGATAGGTATTTTTCACTTCTTTGGCATCAAAAAACGATGACGACAAAAGAACCTAAAGTAATCGGAGTTGGAGGCATATTCTTCAAATCTTCGGATCCAGATGCTACCAAAGCCTGGTATAAGGAACACCTTGGCATACCAACCAATGAATATGGAGCCACATTCGAGTTCCGGAACAAGGAAAACCCGGATAATGTAAACTACCTTCAGTGGAGCCCCTTCAAGCAGGATACGAAGTATTTTGAGCCTTCCTCCAAGGAATTCATGATCAACTACATCGTTCAGAACATAGAAGGATTGGTAGAAAAACTAAGAAATGAAGGTGTCACTATCTGTGATGAAATAGAGGAATTTGAGTACGGTAAATTCGTCCATATTTTGGATTCAGACAGTAATAAATTGGAATTTTGGGAGCCTTAAAAGTGAAATTTGGGGGATTGTTTCAAGACAAAACAACAAATTAATAATGTAGAAGTATGAATTTTCTTCTTTACTTTAAAGGACGAAACTAACTTACAGCTATGCCGCAAATCAACCTTATTAAGCTTGAGTGCATTGTCAATGATGAAATAGACAAAGACGAAGTGTTCCTCAAGCACGACAATAAAAAGATCTGGCCAACCAAGGGAATTTACAAATCCATTGATACCGGAGAAACCTATGACGTGGACATCAAAGTGCATCATATGGATATTAACAGACCCCTTGTTATTGAGCTTTGGGACTTTGATTATCTCAGCAGGAATGATTTCCTTGGGTACTTTGAAATGAATATTGGTAATGAAAAAGAAGGTGAATACAGCACCAGTATGACTGTGCAAGAAAAAGGAAGCACCGCCAGCTATATCCTCCACTGGGAAATTCTTGGATAGTCGCAACTATTTTTTCAAATCAGGTGTTACTGGCTTGATATGGCAAACTTTCATGAACTAATCAATAGAAACACACCTACCCTTGTGGATTTCTATGCAGACTGGTGCGCACCTTGCAGAATGATGCCACCCATACTGACTGATGTGAAATCCAAGCTAGGTGATAAGGTAAATGTCCTCAAAGTGGACGTGGACAAAAACAACAAAGCCGCCATGAAATATGGCATCCGAAGTATTCCAACTGTCATCCTTTTTAAAAGTGGAAAGGTTGTTTGGAAAAAAGTCGGAGTACCACAATCTTCAGAAATTCTTAACGCTATTAAAAAAGTAGCTTAACGTTTTTTTACCGGGTGATAGATGGCCTCAGCGTCTTCTCTCACCTGGTCAATATCCAACGTCATTGGCTTCCTTTCCTTCCTCACAAACTTCACCATTTGATCTGCATAATGTGGGCTATCAGGTCTGTTACTGGCCCCATAACAATTGATCGTTTCTATCACCGGCAATCCTTCCTCCGGATACCTCACTAACATTATATACGATTCACCCTGTATAGCACGCACCTTTCCATCCTTATATGGAGCTGCATCCATTGCTGCTATCACATCCATAATACCAGGTACTGGTATTTCATATTTGCCGCGAATCAGTTTCTGATATTCCCCAAGACTTATATCTATCTTTTTGAAATTCTTTTTCAAATACCGCTGTGTATATCTAACTGCGTCCACAGCTTTATCCTCAGTTAGCTGATAAGTCTCACCTGTATATTCTTCTTTGTATTTATTAACCAGGTAACGATACAGAATCATGAACTGAGCTGCACCAACATTCGTTACATGAGAAGATCGATCCCAACGCTGCAGCACACCTATTGTTTTTGCATAACGTTTATATTGATTTGAGTCCAATGAAAATACAAGCTCAAGATTTACAGGATAGGATAATTTTGATGGTAACGTATCATCATATTTGACATCCAGAAAATCCTTCCATCTTAGCCGGTCGTACTTGTTCATTAATTCTTTAAAACGTTCACTACGATTATTCTCAAAAACACGGTATCCCATGGTAACATCATAGTCAGAAGGTTGAGGATTATCATTTTCTCCCGTACAACTAAATGCAGAATTGTTGGTATTGAAAACATAACCCGAAGCAGGGTTCAAAACCTGTGGTAAATCAGCTAAAGAATGGTAGTCCTTATGAAGCGTTTTACTGGTATTTCCAGGTAGTGTTTTGTTCCAATCAAAGCCTGAATCACGAAGAGGAATTTTAGCATTTCCCAGATAAAAGATATTATCATCTCGGTCTGCATATACAAAGTTGAATCCAGGAATTGCTACCATTTCAACAGCTGATTTCCACTCTTCAAAGTTGTTGGCTTTGTTCATTTTGTACCATTGCTCAGGAGCTCTAATATCATGTAATGCACCAAGATCAAAAGCAAAAAAACCTTTATCATTTTTGACAACAGGACCATATTCACTCCAAAAAAGTGTCTTTTTTACCTTCAAAATAATGCCAAATATTATTTGGACTGAAATCTTAACTTCTTTTTGCTCAAGGGTTTTATAGTCATTATCAAACTTATACTTTAATGCCTCTTTTGGATGCATCTCTAATTGGTACACATCAATCTTGTCTGGGTAATTAACAGTATGTGCCCAGCCAAGATTTTCATTAGTGCCATGAAAAACCGTAGCTGCTCCCGGAAACAACCCACCCATCATATTCCATCCTTCATCACTCACCAGATGAGCTTCGTACCAGCTGCTTGGTCCATCGAGCGGTTGATGAGAGTTCACATTGAGATATACATTTCCGTCATCTGTTTTCTTTCTGGAGAAGGCAAACGCGTTTGAACCTTTTCCGCTATATTTAAAATACTCACTCACCTCTCCTTTTACCAATCCTGAAATAACTTTATCCGCACCTGACATTACAGACAGAGAAAGTACATAGGCGGAGAGCACTTCTTCCACACTTACAGGAAACGCACCCTCTACCAACACCTCTTCCGGGTAAGCTTTTGCATAAGCATTGATCCCATCAGTATACCCATTGATTACTTTCAAATATTCTGGAGACAGTGTATGAATATTCTCTTTTACCACTTCCTTACATCTCAGTAAATAGCTCACATAATCAGCAGCCGCCCCACCCTTTCCGAGGTGTCTCCCGAGCATGTTTTTAGCGGCCAAAAGTGTGAGCTGAATCGTGCCAAAATCATCCTCCGAATGGGCCCATGCCAGCCCATAAGAAACACCTGCATCTGTGGGTGCATAGATATGTGGAACACCATAGTGGTCACGAATAATTTCAACCTGAGAGGGATCTACCTGAGCTGACAAATGAAGAGCAGCTAAACAAGTGATAAGGGTTATGAGTTTTTTCATTTTGGGTTTATTCATTTTATATGTCACAAGATAAAAAATATAAACTTGGTCTGGTACTCAGCGGAGGTGGAGCTCGAGGATTTGCGCACCTTGGAGCAATCCAGGCTATGCATGAAAACGGCCTCTATCCTGAGGTCATTTCAGGTGTCAGTGCAGGTGCAATAGTTGGAGCATTTTATGCCTATGGAATGTCACCGGAAGACACCTTTGACCTGCTCAAAGAAAAGGGTATTTTTGAGTATTCAAAGTTAAAGTTCCCTTTTAATGGTTTACTATCAATCTCAGGCTTGGAGGAAGAAATCAAGAACAACATTCCTTGCGCTGATATCAAGGATTTAGAAAAGCCTGCATTCTTCGCCGCAACCAATCTTAACAAAGGACGGATTGAATACTTCAACAAAGGTGAATTGTGTAAAATCGTCCCTGCTTCCGCCTGCATTCCCATCCTGTTTAGTCCGGTAGAAATAGATGGACAACAGTACGTTGATGGAGGTACGTTTGATAATTTTCCTGTAAAGCCTATTCGGGAAGATTGTGAGAAAATCATTGGGGTCAATATCAGTCCTGTCAATGAAGTTGGGAAGCTCGATTCAATGGGCAAGATAGCTGCCAGGGTTTTCCAATTAAGCGTCAATGCGACAGCTCATAATAATCAACAACACTGCGACATTCTCATTGCGCCAAAAGGTCTGGAGAAATTTGGCATGCTGGACAGTAGCTTAGCCGATGACCTGTACAAAATAGGTTATGAGGCTGCTAACAAAGAATTAAAGAAACTCTCCTTGGAAGACTGAGATGGGCTGACTAATTTGGCCGAAACGTAATGATTAAATCTATTGACTTATGATGAATCCATGGCATAATGTACGTATTGGTAAAGAATCACCCGGAGTTGTAAACGGAATCATTGAGATACCTCAGGGTAGCCGCGCCAAATACGAGTTGGACAAAGACTCAGGTATGTTGATCCTCGATCGAGTGATCTATTCTTCGATGTATTATCCTGCCAACTATGGATTTATTCCCCGCACCTACTGCGATGATGGTGACCCGCTGGATATTCTTGTACTCACACAAATTGTAGTGGATCCATTGTGCATAGTTCCAGCTAAGGTGATTGGCGTAATGCAAATGCTGGATCAAGGCGAAAAAGATGACAAAATCATAGCAGTAGCCGATGGTGATATGAGTGTGAACCACATGAATGACATTTCTGATTTACCGGCACATTTCATCAAAGAGCTTAAAAACTTCTTTGAAGACTACAAGAAGCTAGAGAATAAAACGGTGGTAATCGAGGACTTTCAAGATAGAAATGTAGCCGTAAAAATAGTAGAGCAGGCTATTTCGGATTACACCAAGAAATTTGGGTGATTACCCTCTATCAAGCAAACAACTCCACTCTAGTGGGAATATTGCTGATTTCCGTAATTAACCGACAACTATTCTCTTTTTAACAAACTTCTGATCGAGGTATTGAAAAAGCACGACCAACAAGCCTAGAGGAATGCTCCATCCTACTATTTGGAGCATTTGGCTTTTGGCCTCTGCCGGGATAAAAATGATCAACGCCACGACTGATAAGGCAACAAAACCCATTACTGCTGCCAAATAAATCCATTTGGTACGGGCAGCCTCCCTTTGCTGATCCGCTTCAATCTTCTGGATCACCTGACTACTAAAGTCTGCAGGTAATTCAAATTTCAGTGATTTGCGAAGCTCTCTTTCTAAATGATCTTCTGAAAAGGCATTTCTATCGTTCATAGCTTTTCAATTTCATTGCCAATATAAGGCTGAGAAAGTTCTTTTAGTTTCTTTTTCGCCCTAAATAAATAGTTTTTCACAGTACCCTCAGGCATTTCCGTGATTTTCACAATCTCCGGATATGAAAACCCTTCGAGATAATAAAGAGTGAGTACTGTACGATATGGAAGTGGCATCTGCATCACAAGAGACTGTACAAAGTCAGAGTAGTCCTGTCGTTCAAATTCCCGATCTTCCTTCCCTACCATAAATGCAATGCTGTCAAGGTCTTGTTCTGCAACCTGGCGCTTTTGCTTTCTGAGCAGATTCAATCCCATTCGGTAAGCAATAGTTGCGATCCAGGTAGAAAGCTTACTATCAAACTTAAACGTACCAATACTATGGTAAACCTTAATAAATACGTCCTGACAGAGCTCCTCCCGATCGCGATCGTCAGTGATAAGACGCGCAATCATGTGAGCTACAAGCCTCTGATGCTGTTCAATAAGCATACGAAATGCCAGCTGGTCACCGGCCAGAATGTTATTTACAAGTACTCTGTCATCCATTCAAGTTCATAGGACACCCATAGTAAGTGTCAATGTTGCAACAGGAATGAAAATAGTGAAAAATTCAGACAGCCAACCTTTTTTTGAAAAATCTCCACCTTCCCTGCAACATTTCACTAACTACCTGCTGTCATACCTGGCAAATCAAAAAATTCGAATATCATGGATCACAATCTTCAAGAAGTGCTTATGCCGATTGCCATACTGGGAACAATCGCTATTGGAATTATCATGCTGACCCGTACCCTTACTGACTATTTCTTAAGAAAGAAAATGGTTGATAAAGGACTCGTGGGTGATGACGCTGGGGAACTTTTGCGAACTCAGTCAGAGTCAAAGTTATCTGCTTTGAAATGGGGACTGATCGTACTATCCGGCGGAATTGGGTTGATGCTCATTGACCTGATACCCAATAAAGAAAATTCCGCCATGCCATTTGGAGTTTTAGCCACCTGCCTGAGTTTGGGATTCCTGTCCTACTTCCTGATTGCGCAGAAGTACTTTAAAGAGCAATAAGCCATGCTGAGAAACTACTTTCTTGTAGCATGGCGGAGCATTCGTAAGCACAAAGCTTTCACGGCCATCAACGTCATAGGTCTGGCAATGAGTATGTCTGTATGCTTGCTGCTGATTTTGCTAGTGTACGATCATTTTTCTTATGATGATTTCCATCCGAAAGGTGATCGTATCTATCGGGTTCTTACTTATCCGAAAGGTGAAAAAGGGCCTTTCGAGTCAGGATATGCCACTTCCCCTCTACCAATGGGCCAATCGTTGAAAGAACTATACCCGTTCGTTGAGGAAGTGGTTAACATGAACAACACTTTTGGTGGTGAATTCCGTTCTAACGAAAAAATCATCAATCTCAAGACTGAAACTGATGGTCGTTCTCTTTTTGCCAGCCCTACATTTTTTAGCGCTTTCGGCTTTAAGTTACAGCAAGGCAGTGAAGCCACTGCGCTGAAGGAGCCTTACTCCCTGGTGCTTACTCAAGAAATGGCCAACCTGTTATTCCCAAGTGGAAATGCAATTGGCCAAAACGTAGAGGTTGAGGAATTTGGGAGTTATACGGTGACAGGTGTTTTGCAGGACCCTCCGGGCAAAAGTCACATCAAATTCAAGGCATTGGCCAGCTTCTCAACTTTGCCTCTTCTTAAAAATGACAAGAAGATTGATGAAGAATATGATAGCTGGAACACCATCTGGTCAAACTATAATTACCTGGTACTTCACAACTCCTCCGATGCGCTCAAAGCTGAAGAAGCACTTAATCTGCTGGCAGAAGAAAACATACAACTGGAACCGGATGAAACAGGCTATTCATTTGAACTTCAAGCCATGAATGATGTGGTGCCCGGCAGACTACTAAGCAATGAGATTTCATTCACTTTGCCGCGGATCATGCTGATGTTCTTTGGGTTCCTGGCATTGATAGTCATTATTACCGCGAGCATCAACTACGCCAACCTGTCTATTGCGCTTTCACTGACACGCATCAAAGAAGTAGGTATACGCAAAACCAATGGAGCCTCAAGAGGACAGATCATCAGCCAGTTTTTGCTGGAATCTATCATCATTGCCATGATATCACTCTTAGTCTCTATTGGTATCTACAAAATATTGATAGAACAGTTCAATTCGCTTTGGGTATTCAATCAGATTGGAATTACACTCAAAGACTCAATATATGCCTACCTGTTCTTTTTCGTTTTCACGCTGTTGCTCGGACTGATTACGGGAATCGGACCATCATTATTTGTTTCACGAATTGACACCATTCAATCGCTCAAAGGCTCACTCAACAGTTCCTTCTCTCGAGGAAAAGGCATTGGCCGATTTTTTTCAGGGAAGAAAATCATGTTGGGAATACAGTTCAGTCTTTCTCTGATCATGCTCATTTCCATATTTCTACTTAGAGATCAGGCTGATTATCTGACCAAAGCCAGCTATGGGTTTGATGAGGAAATGATCTATTATGTAGCCCTTCAAGGTCATAAACCTGAAGTAATTGCTTCAGAGTTTGGCAGCAATGCAGGTGTAGAGAATATCAGCTTCACATCGCACCATCCGGCTACAGGCAGGAGTCATGGTTCGGGTTTCAGAAGAAAGACCAATGACGAACCTATTGCTATCTATTACTTCAGCGTGGACCACAATTACATCCCAACAATGAACTTAGAACTAATTGCTGGAGAAGACTTTCCTAAAAGCTCGTCAGATCAGGAAAAATTTATCATCATCAATGAACTGGCTTCCAAAAGACTTGGTTTTGAGAGCCCAAATGACGCGATTGGAGAGCCACTTTTAACAGAAGAAGACAAGTCTCTCCAAATCATCGGTGTGGTGAAAGACTATCATTGGGAGCCGCTGATGAAATCAATTGAGCCACTAATGCTTAGAATCCAACCTGAAAACTATCAGTACGCATATTTTCAGACTTCTCTGGAGCATCCTGCTGAATTTGATCATCAGATTAGCAAACAATGGACAGCATTTGATTCCTCCCGGGAATTTGAGGGTGGATATCTGGATGAAGAAATTAATCAGTTCTATCAGTTCATGTATGATCTGGGTGGCATACTCACTTATGTATCGCTTATAGCAATTGCCATTACTATTTTGGGATTCTTAGGTATGATCAGTTTTCATCTGAAAACCCGGGTGAAGGAAATTGGAATTCGAAAGGTACTGGGAGCTACATTCGGACAACTAGCAATCACTATGAGCAAAGGATTTTTAATAATGCTGGCCATTACTGCACTAATTGCTATTCCGTTGGCTATCCTGATCAACGGACTTTGGATCAATGCAATGGCTGTTCACTCTCCAATAGGTTTGTTCAATGTGGGACCTGCGATATTGATAGTTTCCATTTTGGCAATGCTGATCATTCTGTCACAGGTTTGGAAAACCGCCAAAACCAATCCTGCTGATTCACTAAGGAGTGAATAACTCATTATGGAATACCGCCTGGATTGGCTAGCCCACAGCCAGTGCAGGTGAGTATTCCCACAAAATTTTTTTCACCACAAGCCTGACAGGTGTAATATTTCACATCAACCTTCACAGTTCCATCCGGATCAAAAAAATCCACTTTCTGCTGGCAACGAACACAAGTGTAATTACGGACTTTTTCCAGACGCTGATCCTTTTCACAGTGCGGACACCGGACGGATACTCCTCTTTTTTGCTTGTTCATTCTACGCACCCGATACCAAAAAAAAAGAGGTACAATGAGGATTATTCCTGCTAGGAACCACGGGTTCTCAAAAGACGGTAAACATAAACTATCAGGCAACTGAGTATGATTAAATTATTTTGATCGAAAAATATCCCCTACTCGTCCAAACATCCACTCCCACATGAGCTAAGCTAAGCTTTTTTTACTAGATTGATGTTCCCAACTAATCACCGGTCCATGAACAAATTTTGGTTTATCGCTGCACTTTTTCTATCCAATTTACTCATTGCTCAAGCACCACTTTCTTACCGTCTCGAGAACAGTGCCTGGGAATACAGCGTGATCACTCCCCCCGGAAAAGCCAAAGGATTGATCGTTTTCATTCCAGGTTTTACGCAGACAGCCAAGGGACTCTTGTCAGAAATAGAATTTCACAATATCGCCTACCTGTATGGCTTATCTACAGTGATCATTCCGTGTGGATCCAAACTGTATGCTGATGGTGATGTGGTAAAAGATCTGAATGATGCCATAACCAGAGTCATGTCAGACCATGAAATTCCGAAGAATAAAGTAATCCTTGGCGGATTTTCAATAGGTGGCAGTATAGCTCTGAGATATGCGGAATACTGCCTTAAATACAAGCAGGATTACCCGTTGCAGCCGGCAGGTGTATTTATTGTTGACTCACCCGTAGAACTTCAGGACCTTTACAAATACTGCGAGCGAGAGATAGGCAGAAACTACTCCCAGGAAGGTGTTGAAGAAGCCAAGTTTGTGAAGAACATTTTCGATAGAGAAATTGGAAGCCCAGAAACTGAGAGCGAAAATTTTGAAGCCTATAGCCCATTTAACCTGAACAAACCATATGGAGGTAACATTCGCCTTTTGCAGAGCACCCCAGTCAGAAGTTATCATGATGCAGATGTGCTTTGGCAACTAGCCAACCGAAGAAGAGGATTTCTGGGAATGAATGTAACCATGAGCTCTGAAATGATCAGTAGCCTCATGATTGCTGGCAATAGAAATGCAGAGCTAATCCTGGCCAATGGCCAGGGAGTTCAAAGTAATGGAGAACGACAACCACACTCCATGTCCATCGTTAATGAGCAGGAGCTGATGATCTGGATGCTCAAGAACCTGCAGATTCCAGTCAATGCGGCACTTCAGAAAAATTTTGAAAACAATCAAAGGTGATCATCTCTGTCAAATACATCCACACACCTCTTGGCGAAATGATTGCTGGAGCAACAGGTGAAGCTATTTGTCTGCTGGAGTTCCATGACCGTGAGATTCTTGAGAAACAAAAAGAACGGCTGGAAAAATACTTCAAGACAGAACTCATTGAACAGGATCACCCGCTTTTCACACAACTTGAGCAAGAACTTAAAGAGTATTTTGATCAGAAAAGAACGGAATTTACCATTCCAATTGCCTATCTGGGATCACCTTTTCAGGAACGCGTTTGGGAGTCGCTGTTAAAGATTCCTTACGGTGCCACAAGAAGCTATGCCCAGCAATCTGAATTGATCGGTGACAAAAAAGCCATTCGCGCTATGGCCAAAGCCAATGGTGACAATCGCATCGCCATCATCATTCCTTGCCATAGGGTAATTGGCAGTAACGGAGAAATGACAGGCTATGGTGGAAAAATCTGGCGTAAAAAAGCTTTGCTGGAATTGGAAGGAGCTATCATGAAGCAGGGAGAATTGTTTGGTTGATCAAATACATTACAAATCATTTCCAACCGTAAATAGTGACAATTGAGCCCCACGACCAGCTTTGTTCAATGCGCAGATATCTGTAGCTTGAGTCATTCAAAGCTTTAGAAAAATGAAAAAGACCTCCTTTGCCCTCCTCATATTCACCTTATTATATGCTTGTCAGCAGAACACCACTGAATCTACTTCTGATGTCATTGTCAATGAAGCAACAAGGCAGCGCATTGATTCAACCTTACAATCTTTCATTGCTGACAGCCTGGTCGCAGGGGCTTCCGCATTGATTTTTGCACAAGGCAAAGAAGTATACTTTAATGCTGTGGGATATGCAGATCGGGAAGCAAAAGTTCCAATGGCCAGAAATACCATCGTCACAATCTACTCGATGACCAAACCCATCACTGGTGTTACGCTAATGTCTCTCTATGAAAAAGGAGCTTTTAACCTGGACGATTCTCTCTCTCAATATGCGCCTGAGTTTGCGAATATGCAGGTAGTAACAGCTTTAGATGAGTCCGGAGAGATGATCCTGCAGCCAGCCAACCGACCAATTACCATCGCTGACATTACCCGTCATACAGCAGGCTTTTCCGGCCGTTCAGACCTTGGATTGGATAAGGTAACTGCCGAAGCAGATCTCCTGAATCTCGAAAATTCACTTACAGACATGGCTGCTAAGCTGAGCAAAATTCCTCTGGGTTATCAGCCTGGCCAGCGATGGGAATATGGTATTTCTGTTGATGTACAAGCTTATCTCACCGAAAAACTCTCCGAAAAACCTTTCGATGAATACATGCGAGAAATCGTATTAAATCCCCTGGGAATGACCGAAACAGGCTATTTCGTACCGGAAGAAAACAGAGGTCGCGTAGCGGCTATCTATTACAAAACTGATAGCAGTCTGACGCGTGTGCCTGATGAACAGGTCCACACGATCAACTATGATCATTGGCCAATGAAACCCGGCGGCTGGGGTCTGAAATCTACGATCGATGATTACATGACATTCGCCCAAATGCTGGTTAATAAGGGAACTTACAAAGGAACCACCATTCTTCAACCCGAAACAATCCAATTGATGGCCACCAATCACTTGCCAGCTGTAGAAGATAGTCTTTGGCTACCTAGTAAAGGTCAGGTAGGATTCGGGATTGATTTTGCCGTAAGAACCGCTCCTCCAAAAAGCAAGGAAGAAATGAATGGAACTGTTGGTGAATTTTTCTGGGATGGTGCTGCAAGCACACTTTTTTGGGTCGACCCCAAAAATGAATTGACCGCTGTGCTCTTCGTTCAAGTGTTTCCGTTTCAGGGTATAGTACATAAGCGATTCCGCGATGCGGTTTATGGATCATTTGAATCGGAGGAAATGTAACTACAGCACTACCTCTACCGATCAAAAACACCTTTGCCTTCCATGATTTCCGGAATGCATTTTTCTATTCGTGAAGTGCGGGTTTTGGATTGTTTGGGTTGAGTAAAATGAATGATATAACCTCTTTTTCTACCGGGGGTCAGCGCTTCAAAAGCGTCATTTAACTCCTGGTCCTGTGCCAGCATTTGTACCAACTCTTCAGGGTATTCCAGCTCGTCCTTTTGTTTGAATTCGACTTTAAGCCCCTGTCGTTCCACTTCCATTGCTTCATAGATATAAGCCTTGATTGTAGTTTCTAAAGCAAGAATATCCTTCACATTTGTGAATTTGAAAAGACGAGCTGACTGAGAATTTTCCCCTTGCTTTACCAAAAGTTTTTCTGCATCCTGTAGCAGCACTCCCTTGAAAAAACTAAGACTCACATATTGTTTGAAAGCACTCACCATCAAAACGTTATTGCCATTGTGAGTGTAACAAGGCATTCCCCATTTGGACTCCTCCCCCAACTCACACTCATTGACTATCCGCCGCAGTTGCTCCAGCTCTTGAGTCCATTGCTTCACCTTGCACTGCGGCGTACTGAAGAGATCACAGCGACCACAACCTTCTTCGTAATAGACATTTACATCAGTAGTCATTGCCATAGCTTTAATCATTTAAGCCTTTTCCGGAGAGTATTTGAGGGATGTATTTTTCAATTCTTGACTGACGGGTTTTTGATTGCTTGGCCTGTGAAAAGTAAAGCAGATAAGCCCTTTGTCTACCTGGAGTCAGAGATTCAAAAGCCTTCTTAATATCAGAATTTGCATCAATCACTTCTTTGAACTCATCGACCATTGTAAACTCAGAAGTCTTCTTCAATGCTACCTGCAAACCCGATCGCTCCACCTCAATCGCTTCTCTGATGTAAGCTTTTAGATGCTGCTCTTGAGCCAGCACTTCCTCCACATGAGTAAATCTGATTTGTCGTGCCGATTGTACATTCTCCGTTTGCTGGATAAGCAACTTTTGAGGATCACTCAGCAGCACTCCCTTGTGAAACAAGTATGCGCAGTATTCTTTAAATCCATGGATCAAAACCACATTCTGACCATCCAATGTATAACAAGGACAACCCCATTTCAGCTCTTCTGTCAATGCTTCCGGCATACTTTCAAGGACTATTCGTCTTAGCTCAACATAGGCTTCTTTCCACTTACTTTCTTTGTTAAAAAAGAAATCTACTTTGGGATTGGTATTGTTCATTTTCCAGTACTTTCCAGTAGGTTGCAAACTAATATACTACAGCTGGGATTGTTAATAAAACCAATCGAACAGTTCTTTAGAAATACGCTTCAGATTTACAAAGGACTGAGTTTGAACCTACCAAAAGCAATAAAAACGCAAATGGCAGCTACCACCAGCCAGTAAATCATCTGACCAGAATCCGGAGCTCCTGAAGACAGGTTGACTGCACAAAACAGCAGCATTTCAGCAGCAATGACTACCGCTGCAATCGGCGCTAATCCGGACATAGATTTGTTCAATGCCGGAATGATCAGACCAACAGCACATAGCAATTCAATAACACTCAGCCCCAGCCAAACACCATGAGGAATAGCTTTCAAAGTACCAGCAGCTTGTTCTGTGTTCGAGAACTTCCATACAGCTCCCATGATGGTATGCAAGGCAAGTATTGCCTGTAAAATCCACAAAAAAATGTTCATGATTTTTCTATTTTAGTTGACTCAAAATGTTTTCTAATCTGCTGTGTGCCGTATTAATACCCTGGACAAATGGCAACTTGAGGATTTGATCCCGCACCTCGACAGACTTGTACACCACATGCATACTCAGTTTGCTGGTATTTGCTGTCAATTCCTCAAACTCCAGATATTCGAGCTGTACAGGAAATGGAGCGTTCTCCATCTCAAAAGTTCGGGTAATCTTCTTATTGGGAATAAATTCATGGATCGTTCCATTGAAGCCATGCTTGTTTCCTTTAGGATCTGTAGCTTCAAACTGATAGCCCCCATGCTTGTAGTTATCTAGCTTCAGCACTTTATTGCCCATCCACTGCTCCACCAACTCTGGCTCCACATAGGCTTTGAACAGCAACTCAAGCGGCAGATCAAACGCTCTGGTGATCCACAGTTCCTGCTTACCATCTTCGGCTTGGATTTTCGTTTTTAACTCCATCTTAGCTTTTCTTATTTGACTGATAATTTTTCATGACTGCTTCCAGCTTGTTAAACCGGTCGTCCCAGAACTTCCTGAATGGCTCAACAAAATCCGCTACCTCTTTCATCTTACTCGGGTTGAAATGATAGTGGACCTCTCTCCCATGCTGCTCCTGATTCAGCAGCTCACACTCGGTGAGTATCTGTAGGTGTTTGGACACTGTCGGTCGTGCTGTATCAAAGTTTGCGGCAATTGCCCCGGCTGTCATTGACTGAGAAGCCACCAGCATCAATATTGCCCGCCTCGTTGGATCAGCTATAGCTTGAAATACATCCCTCCTTAAATTCATCCTCTTTATGTAGTTATTTGGCTACAAATATATATGTAGTTATTTAGCTACGCAAAATAACTGATGTTAATCACTCATCAGGCAGGGTTTTTACTTTCTGCATTGTCTTTAGGTGAGATTAACCTATTCAAGTCCTATTTTGAATTAACTTTCGCGAGTGATAAGATTCTGCATTTTACTAATCATACTTACATATTTTCATAGTCTTTATGCACAGGAAACAACCTTGCACAGCATTGAATTAGGCACTTCACTCCGAGCCTCGGCTTTGCGGGAGGATAACCAGTCTCCTTTTCTGTACAAGGCGTTTTCAGCTCCTGTTTATATCCGCTACAATCGCTACCTCCCTGACCATCAACATTTTATTCTACAAGGGATTTTCACCTTACCGAAATACAAAAACCAGGTCAATGGCACCAATATCAAAGGCTTCAGTCAGTACTTTCTGGTGGGTAAACTCTGGCAATATCACCCAGACAAAAGTCACAATATTGAAAGCCACTTTGGTGTTGGGCTCAAACAATGGGTGCAGTTTAGAAATTATAAATACTTGGATGGTTTGTTCAGCGAGCAATCAGGAGAAATATGCTCCAGTGTTAGCTTTTTATTCGAATTTCGTAAGCCTTTTCAAAAGAAGAGTTACATCTCTTTTAATGGAAGTTATGGGCTGATCTCCTACCTGCTTGCCCACGATTACAACCCCAATTCTTTTTATAAATTGAAAAAGCTCGACAGTTTTCGGGGTCCCTGGAGTACAATGAATTTTGGCTACACCATTAGATATGCAGCAAAAAGTAGCGGTAAAGTACAGTTCTTTATGCAGTACTCTTTCAATTATCTGGGTTACAAAAGACACTTTAAAACCCGAAACCTATTTCAGGACTTTGGTGTTGGGCTAATGCTAAACTGGCATGGAAAAAGAAATCAGGGGAAAAACGAAAGTCAACTATGAGAATCACCATTTTCTTATTGATGATACTGATGGGAAGCTCCTGTGCAGATTTGATGCTGGAAGGTGATCCAAAAAACGATCCGGGCACAAACTTTGAATTATACTGGCAGGCCTTTGACGAACATTATTCTTATTTCGAAGCTGACAAAATTGACTGGGATTCGGTTTATTCATATTATAGACCAAAAATCAATAGTGATACCCCTGAGGATTTATTGTTACGCATATTAGTAGAAATTACCATTAGCCTCAAAGATCCTCATGTGAACCTTTACACTCCACGAGGACAAGTAGGTTATCAACGCATACCAGACGGATCACCATACAACATACTGGAAAGCAACTCAGCATATCTAACCAACTTTCGCAAAGGGTCTTCACAAATCACATATGCTGACATTGCCGGAACCAATTATGTGTATATGAAAATACATAGTTTCAAAGCGGCCAGGTCTGAGTTTGAAGTTATAGATGATATTATCAATGAAATAGCGGATAAAGACGGGTTGATTATTGACATCAGAAGTAATGGTGGGGGAAATGATTTAAATGCCAACTTGATTGCTTCAGTATTTGTTGAACATCGATGGCCATATCGAAGGTATCGATATAGAAACGGCCCGGATCACAATGACTTTTCTCACTGGACGATAGATTATATCGATCCACACAAACAAGCTCATTATGACAAGCAAGTAGTAATACTTACCAATCGTTGGGTAGCCAGTGCTTCGGAAGGTTTTGTACTTTCCATGAAAGACCTTCCCAAGGTCACCACAGTTGGTGATACCACCATGGGAGCTTCTGGTAATCCAATTCTAAGGGAATTGCCAAATGGCTGGCTGTTCCGACTTTCCAACTGGCAGGTTACGGAGTTGGATGGAACATGGATAGAACGCATAGGAATTGCTCCGGATGTTCCACAGTGGATCAGCAAGGATGATTCTGTTGCCAATGTGGACACTATCCTGGAAAGAGGTATTGATGTACTCAATCAGTATTGAAGCGGTCAGTTTTGAATATGATACCTATATAAGATGATCAACCGACCCATTTTGGTCAACTATTCCCTTATTTAATGATGTTGCATTTTTATCTTAGGACACTTCAAAAATCGGATCAAATGCTTTTTCAGTCTCACATCAAATCGGCCTTTAGAGGTCTGTCAAAAAATCGTTTTTACACTTTAGTCAATCTTGTGGGCTTGATATCCGGAATCACAGCTTGTCTGCTGATTGTGGGTTACATCAATTATGAAAGTTCTTATGACACCCATTTTTCCAATTCCGGTGAGCTCTTTCGTGTAGACTATCACAAGTTTGACCATGGCAAGCAAGCAATCACGAGTGCTAAAACTCCAAGCCGACTGGCGCAAATAGCACCGTCGGACCTACCACAGGTCACAGCTGCTTGCCGAGTGTATCCGGAGCCTTGCCTGATCCGGTTTGAAGATAAAAAGTTGGCGAGTCAAAAAGTACTCTGGGTAGATGCCAGTTTTCTGGAAGTATTCCAGGGAATATTGCTACAGGGTGATCCCTCCACAGCTCTGAAAGGCCCCGACAAAATGGTGGTAACTGAAAGCACAGCGAAAGCACTATTTGGCAATAGAAACCCAATAGGTCAGCAACTCAAAGTAAATGAAGGCATGCCATTTGAAATCACCGGAGTTGTAAAAGACCCACCGGCAGGCACTCACATGAAATTTGACTATCTGACGTCCATCTCCACATTTACCAAATATGGTTGGATGCCGGAAATCGGTGATTGGTATGGCAACTGGGTCTATACCTATATGACTACAAAACCAGGTATTACCCGACAACAACTTCAACAAAGTATTGACCGGCTTGCTGAAGCCAATTTTGAGTTTCTGAAAAAAAGTGATCAAAACGCTGCGTTGGAAGTACAACCTATGCAATCCATTCACCTTCACTCCCACCAGCCAGATGAATTATATGCCAATGGCGATATTAAGTACTTGTATGTAATCGGAGGTGTTGGCATTGCCATTCTGATCATGATATGGATCAATTTCGTCAACCTCTCTACTGCCCTATCACTTACCCAGGTAAGGCAAATTGGCGTAAGAAAAACTTTCGGAGCTACTAAAAGACAACTCATCGCTCAGAAAATCACTGAATCCGCTGTGATCAATTTGGCTGCATTGGCGCTTTCCATACTGCTCGTGGTGATCAGTCATTCTTTCTTCGAGCAGCTCATTGGCATCAAACTCAATTTTTCCATCATTGGCAATCCTCAATACTGGTTGATCATCACAGGCATTTTCATTGTCGGAATTGGTCTGTCTGCATTGTATCCAGCTTGGGTAATTGCGTCTTTCAGCCCTATCCAGGCACTAAAAAGTCAGATTACACAGCACTCGGGAAGTCATACTGTGCGGCAGCTATTGATCACCGTACAGTTTGCAGCTGCAATATTCCTTACACTTGGGTCAGTGGTAGTTTATCAACAAATAAAATACATGCAACATCAGGACCTGGGAGCAAACATGGATCACTTATTGGTCATGAGAGGTCCAACCACACTCAATGCCGCCTCGGACGATAGTGTAAATGTATTGATCAAAATCAACAGATATGATCACTTTAGAAAGGATTTAAAACAGTATGCATTCGTACAAAATGTAACTTCCACCTTTCACGTTCCTGGAGAAGATATCCGCCACAAAACAGATGAAGTAAGCCGTGAAGATACCGGTGAAAAAACACGAACTACTTTTAGCATCGGGCAAATAGATGAAGAATTTTTTCCAGCCTATGGAGTGAAAATCCTGGCAGGAAAAAACTTTGAAAGAGACCTCAAACAGCAACATCATTATGTGATTCTGAATGAAGAAGCAGTCAGAACTTTGGGCTATGCATCCCCAGAGAATGCCGTGGGTAAAATCATTCGGTTTAACAGTCAAACCTGGAGAATCCAGGGAGTAGCGCACGACTTCCACCAAAAGGCATTGACGGAATCGGTGAAGCCAATGATTTTCATTAACAGGCATCCTCATGAGTTTGGATATTACATCGTGAAGTTCAACACTGATGATGTTCGCTCCGCCGTGAATCAGGTTAAGTCCAAGTGGTTAGCCACCTATCCGGACGATCCGTTTTACATGTTTTTTGCCGATGACTACTTCAACAAGCAATATGAGCGCGATGAGCAGTTTGGCAGGCTCTTTAGCATTTTCACCATCCTATCCATTCTCATCGCTAACCTTGGACTGATTGCCATTACCTCATTCGCTATTGCCCGAAGGTCCAAAGAAATTGGCATTAGAAAAGTACTGGGTGCTAACATGCAACAAATCATATTTCTTATGTTTCGTGGTTTCCTGAGTCCGATATCCATTGCTGTACTGATTGGGCTTCCTGTCGGGTGGTGGCTACTCAGTAGATGGCTGGAAAACTACGCATACCACATTAGCATTAGTCCTTTTTGGCTGATTCTGTGTGCTGGTGCTATTTTCTTGATTTCACTTGTAAACGTCGGTTATTACGTATCGAGACTCACATTAAACAATCCAAGTGAGGTTTTGCGAGACGAATAAAGTCCATTTCTTAGATGATTAATTGACAGATTGACAAATAAATGATATGGGTCATTGTATAAAGTAAAACTCGGTCATAGCAAGTGTTTTTTAAAGGAACAAATCCTCTGTTTATTTAAGAATTTTGATTTACTAATTCATTGATTAGATCGTCATTTTCCTACTTTTTTAGTAGCTTAAATTAAAAATCATTGCGCCATGCCAGTATCTTATATTAATCACAAAGGACGAGAAATCCTGTACATAGATTTAACAGAATCCAAATCCGAACAGAGATCCCTGGAGCTGTTAGAAGAAACCAAAGATGCTTACCTGAAGGCTAATGAAAAACTGCTGGTATTAGTCAATACGCAAGGGGCATTTGTAAGCACAGAAGTGAGTAGCCGAATGAAAGAATACAGTAAGCTTTATTTCAAGGATAGAGCAGAAAAACGCGTATTTGTAGGAGTCTCTGGTTTGAAAAAAATCATCATGAGAGCATATATGTCTATTGCAGGCGAAAACATCAAACTTATGGACGACCTGGAAGAAGCCAAGGATTACCTGGTAAGTTGATTCAGTTTCGTAAGTAACCCCATCCGTTTTTCTAACTGTAAGGAAAGCCAATGACACGGAAAACCGGTTCATTGGCTATGTAACAAACAATTGCAATCAACAGTCCCTGTTTTTGAAAAATCCACTTTCTACCGGATGCAAATTCAACTTCTTGTAGCATTTGAATACAATCAACAACCTCCAACTACCCGCTTCAATTTCTTTTCAACCTTACCAGCAGGTTTATTGTTCTTGATCATCTCAGGGATTAAGTTTGACGCTTTATTACGAAATCGCACGGTTGCCTTGTTCAGGTCCTTAGCCACTGGTTGGTCTGGTTTAAACTCAAGAATATCCGATTTAAACTGATCAATACCCCCTTTCAATATTTGAATATTTTCATATCCCAACTCGGTCGCGATAATGGCGATTTTCTTCTCTGTCAATTCATCATTGGCAATAAACACATTGGTACGGCCCATAATGTTCAACAGCCGGTTGGGTTCCTTCTCAAAAAAGTTGTTGATAGAAAAAGAAATAGACCGAGGTATGCTCATCTGCTCATACTCAGTGAATGGACGGAAGTCAAAAATCTGCATCTTCTTATCCTTGTCCATAATGCGATAGGCAAACTCATCCAGAGTCATCGCCTCTATTTCATATGCATTTACATATTTTGGATCCTCCACTTTAGCAAGTAACACATCTTTTCGTGGTGCAAAATAAAATGCTGATAACCCAATGAAAGCACCTGCTGCTGTAAGTCCCAAATAATAAGGTGTGAATCTGAATGCGGGTTTTTTGACATTATTCACCTTGTTTTCAATCATAGAGGTAGCCCAAAACGCAATCATAGCAATCAGTGTGAGTAACAGTGCAAAAAGAGACTGGGACATGCCCAGTGAATTAAAAACCCTGATATACCCTAGATTATTGGCTTTGTAAAAGTCCTCCCAAAGCGGATATCCCTCTGCAAATATCAAAATACCCACAGCTGTTCCCAGTAAATAATACATGGCATCAATTTTCCCGATTGATGCTGCGCATACACTCGTCCCAGGGCAATACCCACCTATCACAAAACCGAGTCCCATGATCAATCCACCTACAATAGCAGCTCCAACAAAAGTTGGGTTGATGTAAATGAGATTGATATCAATAAACCCGTAGTGATCCAGTACAATCACTCCAAACATACCGGTTACACCTGCAGTAAAAAACACGCGCAAAACCGTAAAGTCATATCCATAAAATAACCCAACCAGCTTTCTTGATGAAGAGAAACCAGCTTTTTCTAATATTGTACCGAACAACATCCCAATGATAAGTGCTATGATCAGGTTCATGTTGGTACTAATTACGTCAGGTACTAAAGGTCCCATATCTTAATACTTTATAGCCAAAGTTTTCTGAAAAAGTAAGCAAATGCAAAGGCACCACCGAATATGGCGAGCATGGTGATAATGCCTCCAGTGGACAATACTGCCATCCCACTGAGAGCCGCCCCACTGGTACATCCGCGACCTAGCTGTGCACCAAATCCGAATAGTATTCCGCCGAATATTGCTCCGGCTATTCGCACATTAGATTTGGTATGAGGCCCTTTTTCCAATTTGAAAAAGAGTCGCTCAGATGCCAAACCAGATACAAATGCCCCAATCAACACACCTACAACTTCAAATACCAACCATGACTTCAAAGGATTCCCCTGGTGCGCCTCAGAATATTCCTTGTAATAAGCGGTATTCTCAGCGTGAGTTGGAGCTATGGCATTCACAGCTTCTATGGTAACGCTTTTCATTGCTCCACTAGCACCGAGCCCTCTCCCAGAAATGTAGATAGTAGCTACCAACAATAATCCAAGTAGAAAACCCGCCAGATAAGAATTCATATAATTGTTGTTCATGAAATTTGCTCTTTAGGTTCAACCATATCTTCTTCTTCATCTACCTCAAGCTCTTCATATCCGGTAATCATGGCTTTCAGATTGGATGTCAATGTTTCTCCTGTAGTAATCAAATACAAGTGGACAATCAAAAAAGCGATTAGCAGGAATGCAGCAATGGTATGAATGACTGCAATCACTTTCAGCGACTCAATGTTGAGGTATTTGATCTGATAGCTCTGAGGATATCGGTAAAAAATGTATGCTAACCCTGAGAGCACAGAAAGTGGAATAATGAGAATCTTCAAACCAAAATAAGTCAGTCGCTGCATTGGGTTTAGCTTGCTAAGGACTGTCTTTCGTGTTGGGTGTGGAGCATGATGAAATATACCTGACAAGTAATATCTCACCTGCGCTTTCATGTTGTTTTGAGTTGGAATGTATTGCTTCCATTCTCCGGTAGCAAAATGCCAGAATATGGCAAATACGATAAGTATCAGAAACATGTAAGCAGCTATGCTATGATAGCGTACAGCCTCTTCAAATCCGAAAAACCTGTAATTACCGTGTATCTCAAATCCTGTAAACGCCAGGAATATGATCAAAATAGCCTGCAACCAATGCCAAAACCTCTCAAACGAATGATAAATGTATACTTTCTTGGTTTTCATTTTTTTGCTCTATTCGAGTTGTTAAATCTTATTTACTGATAATCCTGAACGCAGCATGGATGGCTATTCCAATGAGTGTAAGAAATATGGTAGCAAAGCCAATGTTTTCAAGAATATGAGAATAATCCCTACCAGGAAGATAGAAGTCATTGAGCTCAGCCAATCTACCATCCTCACGAGCATGACATTCAGCACAACTCACAGATTCATTTGCCGGAGCTACCATGTGGTTGACCGGCCAATTCATCTCTGTCTTAGTAAAGGCAACCTCCCCGCTAAATGGCAACCCCGCGTCTTTCATCCCTTCCTCGGCGGCTGTTTGCCAATCAAAATCTTTCCAGAATGCACCTTCTCCCTGATTGTCAGAGTATAGCTTAGGCTGGATCAGTATCCTGTTTACCGGATCAAATGGCTGGATAGCTCTATGAACTTTCACCGGAATGATCTTAGAGTCCTGATCAGCATAGGAACCCAGTAGTTCATTCATCACCACTGGCTTGGTAGTATCTGCAATCACATCGCCTTCCAGATAATGTACTGCCTTACCATTAAACCATTGATATTCAGGTATTACATTATTGTCCCACACGAAACTACCCTTGATGGACAGATAAGTATGATTGCCCAGGCTATCCTCTTCATGATAAGGTTTTCCATCTTTCAGTTTACCTGCTGTGGACCAATCCCAAGCCATTTTGGTGGATTTGCCTTTCGCATAAGCTGGAATGTGACAAGTCTGGCAAGCAACTTTTAAAGTATGCTCGTTAAGAATCTGGCTTTCGTGAGGTGTTTCTGTATGACAATCTGAACAGAATACACGGTTATGATTCATAGATGACAATGAATACATCTTTCCACTTATAACATGGTTTTCAGTTTTATGACAGGTAATACACTGCATATCCATATTCTCTACAGCCATGTGTACATCAATATCCTGATCAGGATAAAACATATCACTGCTCAGGTCACCATGCTTCACATTGTCACCACCGCCACCGTAGAAGTGGCAAACACCACAGTTGGTTCGCTTCGGTTGCCCTACATGTGTGGCAATATTGTTTAGATCGAGAGTTGGCACCGCATCACCTCCAGCATTTGAAGCCTTGGCGTAAGTTTCGGTATTGTCATGACATACGAGGCAGTCAATATTATTAGGATCTGTAAAGCTGAAGCCTTTTGAATCCATGCTATAACCTACGTGACACTTGGCACAGCTCTTCTCGTTTCCTTGTGTTCCTATACAGAAGTTGTTCATGGCATTTTTCTTACCAATCGATACAATGCCTCGTCCTTCGATGTACTCTTCGCGCTCCCAGTTCCAGTGATTGGAGTTCATCACTTCAGTATGTCGCTTATTGTGGCAGGTAATACATTCTGCAGTCACATCCTTAGCCGAATTAAACTCCCTGTTGAGCTGTGGAAACAGCGAGTGGTCAACAGATGGTTCGTGTTTCTGCGAATACTGTTCTTTGAGTTGATCAATCTTTGTGGGTTTGATTATGCGGGTTGTGAGTGTTCCTACCACCACTACCAGGATCAAGGCCATTATTCCCAGTGCGCCTATTATCTTTCTCATAAGTTCACCTTTTATGGTAAATACCAGTTGTTTTGAGAAGCTGTATTTGTAGGCCAAATTAGTACTTTACTACTTCAGGAATCATGACTTAGCAGCTCATAGTTGATGATTTAATTCATAAACACATGATCATTTATTCATGTATATTTTCTTGTATTACAGAGAGGCTTATTGACTACATTTTCCGGATTGCCTAATAAATCATAACTGTTAGTCCTTATGGATAGCTTTTTCTTTGAATAATTGAGGGTTTTACCAAAAGTAAAAGCTGCCCTAATGAGCAGCTTTCATAGTATTGTTATAATTCAGGACAGAGGACCCTCTTTCTTTGGTTAATGTCCTCCACTTATCACCTTTCTTGGTCCCGTTCTTTCCTTCATTTCTTCGGGTTCTTCTACAGGCTCTGGTTGCTTGATGTTGGTTACGTATAAATTCTCATAACCTAATTGAGTCATCAACATCCAGGCTTCGTTCGCTTTCACAGGGTCATAAGCAAGGATCACTTTCGGATCGCTACTTTCAAAGAAGTTTTTATACTCTTCATCCAAAATCACAGAAAGTGGAATATTGAGAGCATCATCTTCGTGCTCCAGGCGATAGTTCTTGCTATCTCTTATATCAACTATCTGAGGATTTTTAAGTCCATGCACTTCCTCTTCACTAAGCAAATACTTAGTGCTCAAAGCCTTTTCCTGCATTTCTCGTCCGGAATATTCCAGCTTGCTTTTATCTGTGTAGAAAGAGACAATAGCCAAAAACCCAAACAGAGATATGGTGATAATTCCTAATGGTCTTATTGCAGATTTCATAGTTTTCTTTGTTTTCTAAAAGTTCAAGGTGATTCGTCAATAGGTCAATTCCTAAATCCCAATACCCAAAACCTAATACCCTAAAAATTTAGCTACATCCACCCTGAACACGCTTTTTCTTTCTGCCCTGCACAGGCACAATCGGCTGAACATTTACCTGAGGCAATGCCTTGGCTCCTGTAAAGAATTGCCTTGAAGCCATCCGCTTAGAGTATAAATCAAATTCAGACTGTGAAGCTGTGATGGGAGGTAACTTAGGATCAAGAATAGTTGCTTTCCAGGCATTCAATCCACCTTTCATCAGGTAATTGTTTTTGTACCCTTTTTGTTTGGTGATCATCCATACCTGCGCAGCTCTCACATCATCCGACCCATAGATTACATTCTTAACTACAAGTTGATCAAATACAAAAGCATAGTTGTCACTAAAAATACTATCCAGAGGAATGTTGATCGCTCTTGGTAGCGGATCTTTAAATTCACTGGCAGGTCTCACATCGATCAATTGTATAGAAGGATCCCCAGCTATTAGCAATTCAGCTACTTCATCAGTGGAGAGGTAATTGGTTTCCAATAGCATCTCCTGCAATAACTCACGCTCATTCAGTGCGATGGAGTCATTTTTTCTATTAGGGAGCATGGCTGCTGTCAGTCCAAGCCCCATTATGATTACGGAAATAATTATTCTAGCATTCATGACTCAATATTTTAAGTTTCTTCTGTTATGTCAGGTCTGCGGAATTTCTTTTCTGCCCACTCTCCCAGCCAAAACATCAGCACGGCCATTACTACCACACCGAAAACGACTACTCCGTCTGATAATCCCAGCGAAGTACTCAGTTTAATTCCTCCTAGAGGATTCGCCATGTAGATTTCTTTCCACCAGTCGTAAGTTGCTCCGAAAGCAAATATTCCTATCAGTGATCCACCTAGATAAGCCATGGCATCAATCTTACCAATGGCAGCTGCACACGCGCTGGTACCAGGGCAAAATCCACCAATAATAAAACCAAGTCCCATGATCACTCCACCAATGATAGCTGAGTTGACAAAGTACTGATTGATATAGACAATACTCATATCAATCATCTCGAAGTAATTGAAGAAAGTAAGCCCTAGAAGCGCTACAATAGCTGCCGTAAAAAATACTTTCAAAACAGTGGTATCATAACCGTAAAACATACCAGCCAGCTTACGACTGCTACTGAAGCCTGCCTGCTCCAGTGCAAAGCCAAATCCGATACCTATGATAAAAGCTACAAGGAAATTGAGCTCCTCGGGAATTTCAAATATTGGAATTATAGGTCCCATTTTATATCCAGTTTTTTCTAAAGAAATATGCAAAAACATAAGCGCTACCAAAGATGGCAACCATCGTCACAAACCCTGCAAGAGAAAGAACAGCCATACCACTAAGCGCTGCACCACTGGTACATCCACGCCCAAACTGTGAGCCAAAGCCAAATAACGCGCCACCGATCACCGCCATAACAATTCTCTTCTTAGAAGAGATCTTTGGTGAGTGTTCGTTTTTTAAGGAAAGCCTTCCTGATAAAGCTCCGGAGATAAAACCTCCTACCATCACGCCAAGGATTTCAAAAACCAGCCAGCTTCTCATTGGACTATGTCCTGTATTGAGATAGTGGCTAAAAAACTCATTCGACTCAGCCTTGTCATGAGCTACAGTTTCCACAGTAGTCACCACTACGCTTTTCATTGCTCCACTGGCTCCAAGCCCTCTTCCTGTTAGGTAGAAACTCAGCAGCAAAACCAAACCAAGTATTATGCCCGCCAGATAGGGGTTCATATACTTTCTTTTTCCTGTGATATAATTATGATGTGACATTTTTTCAAAAGTTATTTAGTACTCACCATCTTAATAGAGATACCTACTGGCTTGACCAGCGTAGACTATGATGAAACGTAGCATGATGTTTCCAACCAGGATCAAAATAACCGGAATAACTACCGGGATTTTCTGACCTCTTAGCTCCAGAAACTCAAGCACTGCCGGAACAATCATCCCCAGAAACACCACAAAAATCCAGAATGGTAAGGTGTATTGACCGCCCAAGAAAAGTGATGCTGCTTCCAGCTGTACTTCCGTACTTGCGAGCAACCCCATAAAAAGGTGAATGATCAGAAATATCTCAATGCCGATAATCACAAGGTCAATCTGACTGAAAAGTTTCCTTTCAATCTCAGTCTTTGTGAAGGTAATAATCACGGCTGCACCTGCTGAAAGTCCGGAAGCCAGGAATAATGGCCCAAGAATGGATGTATTCCATAATGGCCTTGCATTGAATGCTGACAACAATATACCTGTGTAGATTCCCAGGATCACTGAGTAAAACACCATGATCCAGGCCAGCACCTTTCTGTATTTGATAAAAAATGCTTCCAGATCATACAGGAATTTGAATTTCCAGTCCCAGTTAGGGAAAACTTCACGTACCCATGTAGCACTCCACACCAACGACACTGGTGTAATCACCATCAGTGTCCAGGCTCCCCATGACATAGGCGATTGTAACCTGATAGTAGTATAGAGTCTCCAGAAGTAAAGTTTGTGATGCAAGTCAAGGAAAAGTGCTCCTAAACCCAACACCAGGATAAATGGCGCCAACATTGGAGCCCATTTTACTGTAGCCGGGTAAATACGATCTTTACCTCGCAAATAATAATATGAGGCAAAAAACAGCAGTCCTGCCGCTAAACCTCCAACGAACAGATAAAAAGCAATCTCCCATCCCCAAATATGCAAGACAGGGTCCACCTTGTAGTTCATTCTACCGCTTATGATAAGTTCCTCTTCCATGATGGGTTAGATTAAAAAGTAAAGTTGTGGATCAGTGCCTGCTTCAGTCTTCAGGCGTTTGTATTTACGTTCTTTGATCTTCTTAGACACCTCGCTATTCGGGTCATCCAGATCTCCAAAGTAAAGACAGTTGGTAGGGCAAACCTGCACACAGGCCGGCTGCTCACCTTTACGTACTTTATGAATACAGAAAGTACATTTATCTACATATCCATCCGGGTGAGGATAACGTGCATCGTACGGACAGCTGGCTATGCAGGCTCCACATCCGATACATTTATCCTGAGTGACTAACACTACTCCTCCTTCGGCTATATGACTGGCTCCTGTTGGGCAACAACGTACACACGGTGCATTGCTACAGTGATGGCACCTTTCAGAGCGGTACTCTGTCTCCAGGTTTGGATAGGTGCCGCTAGTGGATTCCACCACCCAGTCTCGACAGTATCCTATGGGTACATTGTTTTCTAATTGACAAGCTACCACACAGTCACTGCAGCCGACACATTTCTTGGTATCAATGGCCATTGCGTATCTCATGATGCTGCTTCAGTTTGAGGGTTTTCAGTTAAAATAGTTACAAAATTGCCACGCATTCCTGTTCCTCCCATTACAGGGTCCAGCATTACGTTGGTAATCATCTCAGTATCGCTGGCACCTCGACCAAATGCCCTGGATAATTTTTTATTGGAATGCCCAAATCCATGAGCCATGTAGACGCTATCCCATCGAATCCGCTCTGTTACTCTCGCTTTGATTGAAAACGTGGATACTACATCATCCTGATTTTTCAACCAGACATATTGTCCTTGAGTAATCCCCAAAAGCTTAGCAACTTTTGGATTGATCCAAAGCTCATTTTCCGGCATTATATCCAGCAGATTGGCATTGTTGGCTGTTCTGCTAAAGGTATGCTGCGGTGTACGTCCATAGTTGAGTCTATAAAAACCAGCAGGCGGCTGAGGATGCTCCGTAAATACCGGCATTGGCGGGAATCCTGCATTGGCCATTTCAGTAGAGTACAGTTCTATTTTTCCTGTATTGGTATTGAATGGATAGTCAACGCCTTCTGGCATATACAAGTCATTATACTCCCTTTTCATCTTCTTCACGCCAAGCTTCTGCATTTCTGCAAGACTGCTTCCTACTTGTTTCAGCTGCCAGTCAAGTACTTCTTCTATATTCTTGAATTTGAAGAAATCATCCAAACCAAGTTCAAATCCCAGCTGCTGAGCAATCCACCAGTCAGGTTTAGAATTGTATTTTGGTTTTACCGCGGGCATTCTCAAGGAAATCACAGGCTCGCGGTGCGGTGAATTTCTGATACTGTCATACCTTTCCAGGTATGTACATTCTGGTAAAATTACATCTGCATAACCAGTGATCTCCATCGGCATGGTGTCTATCACCACCAGCATTTCTAAAGATTCAATGGCTTTAAGCGTCTGTTTTTGATCAGGTAAGGTCTGGATAAGGTTTGTACCGTTTACAATCCAACCTTTGATATTACAATCATTCTGTGGAGAAGGTGTGGTTACATCACACAACCCATTAGAGATCACCTCAGTTGCCAGACTATACTTGCCTTGCAAGGCATTTAAGTAAGACTTCTGAGGTTTTGGATACGGAGGGTGAGGGAAACTTGGAATAGCTACTTTATCCGGATTATAAAATCCTCCTCTTCTTCCCCAAGATCCTAGCAAAGCATTCAATATTGCCACTGCTCTCAGTCTCTGTGTATCATCGCCATACCAGGTTACGTGACGACCAGGGTGTACAATCACAGCTGGCGATGCGTTCGCCATTTCTTTGGCTGTTTCCCGGATCACTTTTGGCTCAATGGTAGTAATACCATAAGCCCACTCAGGAGTGTAAGAAGCTACATGTGCTTTGAGTTGATCTAAGCCGAAAGTGTGTCTTTCTACATATTCTTTATCGTACCAACCTTCATTGATGATCACATGAATCCAGGAAAGTAATAATGCCAGGTCAGTAGCAGGTTTGATCGGTAACCAATATCTTGATTTACTGGCCGCAGTAGAGAATCTTGGATCTACAGTGATAATGGTAGCCCCTTTATCAATCGCTTCAGACATTTCCTGAACCTGACCATTGTGCATGTTTTCACCGATATGTGAGCCAATCAAAACCAGGCAGCGGGTATCACGAATATCTGTTCTTTCAGGAGACAAAACGCCTTCTCCAAATGTGCTGTAAAAGGCTACTTCTCTTGGTCCACGACACTGTGCAAAACTAGGTGCCGTGATATGGGGTGATCCGTAAGCCTTCATTAAATGACCAAGAAACGCTCCCCCTGAACCATGAGTAAATAGTGCCACGCATTCCGGCCCATGATCTTTGGCAATTTTCTTCATTTTATCACCTATTACTGAGAATGCCTCTGCCCAGCTGGCTTCTTTGAAAACCTGCTTCCCATTTTTCTCTACACGAATAAGAGGGGTTTTCAAGCGATCTTCATCATAATACATACCAACTCCTCCGGTTCCTCGTGGGCAAAGCCTACCATTACAATGTGGGTCATCGTTGTGGCCTTCTATCTTCCAGATATCTCCCTGCTCATTTTTAGTAACCCAGCCTGCGCATTTCCAAAAACATACCTCACAATAAGTGGGGGTTCGTTCAAGGTTTTTTGCACGTGGTATAGCATCATTGACTACTGAACCATCAGCCCAGTTGATAGATGATCCCGCTATCGCTGCTGCACCTAAACCAGCACCTGAGATTTTAATAAATGATCTTCTTGTTGTTTTCATGGTCCTGAATTTCTGCCTCAATGTTACTTATGTTACAAAACCGACAATATGACGCTAATCAAGTCATCTTATGATAAATGATCATATGTTCATGTATGGAAATACAAACGTCTTTTATTACCGTTTTACCCTCTAAAAATGGAGTTCTATGATTCAATTAATTAATTTATCCTCCAACACAACGCACAAAACTCCAATAGTTAATTTAATAGCTTATATACTGATTGAATAAAAAAAATCAACTGACTTTAATCATTTTATTAATTGAAATAAATGATTAAAACTGACTGTGGTTTATAGACTGGAGCGAAAAAAAGAGCTTTTTAATAACCGTTATGGTTCCATAAAAACTTCCCATGTTCAAAAACAAACCTGGTTATTAAGGCCGGTAAGAACAACCAGAACTAAGAGTCTCCTGAATTTTAATCTCTGTTAGGTGTGGAAGATCTGCTTTTAATTGATCGAAAATCCATTTGGCAAGTACCTCACTTGTTGGGTTCTCAAGACCTGGAATATCGTTGAGTAACGAATGGTCCAATTGACTCTCAATAGGCTTGAAAATTCGTTTCAATTCACCAAAATCTACCAGCCATCCGTTTTCATCTAAAGTCTCACCTGACAGATACACCGTAACCCTGTAAGTATGACCATGAAGTTTGTGGCATTTATGCGTCACCGGAGTAGCAGGTAAGAAATGCGCTGCGTCAAAATGGAACTCTTTATAAATGGTATACATCAACCAGTCTTTTAAATGATTCCGCAAATGAACTTATTAAGTTAACGCAGGAATAAGCAATACCTCAATACAAAAGCTGATTTTGATCAACACTCATTTGATCTGACTTATCTCATTGATAAAGACACTGTCTACCTGTACCTTATAGACAGAAAAAAGGCCCATAAAAACCATGAAAATCACTTACCTAGGTCATGCAAGCTTATACATTGAAACCAATAATAAAAACTTGCTGATAGACCCATACATCACAGAAAATCCACTAGCCACCAAAATCAAGCTAGATCAATTGGCACCAGACTATATACTCATTACTCATGGACATGCTGACCACCTTTTGGACGCAGAAAAACTGGCAAAAGCCAATAACTCCATAATCATTTCAAACTTTGAAATAGTGAAGTGGTATGAAAAAAAAGGAATTTCTGGTTTTGGAATGAATCATGGAGGTAAAGCAGTTTTTGAATTTGGCACCATAAAATACGTTCACGCTATCCACTCCAGCCAGCTCCCTGATGGATCCAACGGTGGCAATCCTGGAGGATTCGTGATCTGGAATGATGCCGGATGTGTATACATCGCAGGAGATACAGCCTTGACAGAAGATATGAAACTCATACCTATGACATGTCCGGAGTTATCCTTAGCCATTCTCCCAATTGGAGACACTTTTACCATGGGATATGAAGATGCTGTCATTGCCAGCGAGTTTCTAAAGTGTCCATTAATTATGGGTTATCATTATGATACCTTCCCTCCCATTAGCATTGATAAAGATGTCGCTCAGAAGCATTTTACCAACCATGATAAAGAACTGATCTTGTTGGATATTGGTGAAACATTAGAGGTTTGAAACAAAAATCCTAAACTCCCTATAAAGTTAAAGCCGCCTCAAATGAGACGGCCTTCTTCAATCAAGCTATGTTGATCACACTTAGTCTGCTATCAGAGTTGACAACACTTTTTCTTTGTCAAGCTTCTTGGTACAGAAGAACCAATCCTTACAATCCAGGTTATCAGTATTTTCCATTCTTTCTTTTGCTACACCGCAAGATCCAGCTGTTGGCACGATCACATCGTCACCTGGCACCCAGTCTGCCGGAGTAGCCACTTCAAACTCATCAGTAGTTTGCATCGCTATGATAGCTCTGTACAACTCATCAAAGTTTCTACCGATGCTCAACGGATAGTAGATCATTGCTCTGATGGTTCCTTTCGGATCAATAAAGAACACTGCTCTTACAGCCTTGGTGCTACTCTCTCCCGGCTGAATCATACCATACTTAGAAGCTACTTCCATGGTGATATCTTCAATCAAAGGAAAAGTCACTTCAACGTTCTTCATGCCTTTGTATTCGATTTTGTCTTTGATAGTTCTCAACCAGGCAATGTGACTGTAAAGCCCATCAACTGAAAGCCCTACCAACTCAGTGTTCACTTTTCTGAACTTTTGCTGCATCGAAGCAAACGTCATAAACTCTGAAGTACATACTGGTGTAAAGTCTGCCGGGTGGCTGAAAAGTATCACCCATTTACCCTCATAATCCTGAGGAAAATTGATATTCCCCTGAGTAGTCACTGCTTTAAATTCAGGTGCCTTATCTCCTATCCTTGGCATTGATACGGTTGTTATCTCTTGAGTTTCCATGTTATAATTATTTGTGTTTTTAAAATGATTTTTTGTTTTTGTTTGATGATTACAACGCAAATATCTCAAGTCGGATGCTATTGACAATGAAAATAATATTTATACTTGCTATAGATACTGTCAATACATGAATTTACAGCAACTAGAATACATTATTGCCCTGGATAAGACGCAGAATTTCAGCAAAGCTGCCGAATCGTGTTATGTAACCCAGGCCACACTAAGCACCATGATCAAGCGTCTGGAAGAAGAGCTGGAAGTAGTGTTGTTTGACCGAAAATCAAATCCCATCATCACCACAGATTGTGGAAAAGAGATCGTGGAGATGGCACAGAAAACCGTGTTTTATGCCGGACAGATTAAAAACCTGGCACAGAACATCAAAGGGAACATTGAAGGAAAAGTGAAAGTAGGTGTTATTCCCACAATCGCCAACAACCTGCTGCCCATCATCATCAAACCGCTTTTGGATAAATATCCCCAATTGCAGTTGGATGTGGTGGAAATAACCACCGATCACATTTTGAAACAACTTAAAGAAGGAATGATAGATGTGGGAATCATATCTACTCCATTCAAAACCGGAGCAGACTTTGAAGAAGAAATCCTGTACTATGAGAAACTCCTCGTCTATGGCAACACACATTCTGAAAAGCAGTATTTGCTGCCTAAAGAGATCATTGATGAGAAGATATGGCTACTGGAAGAAGGACATTGCCTGAGGGATCAGTTCATCAACTTCTGCTCGCTCAACAAGAAGAAAAGTAAGGACAACTTCCGGTTTGAAGCCAACTCATTTGAAACGCTGTTAAGTATGGTGGACAATTTCGGTGGACTCACTCTGATCCCTGAGCTTTATGAAAGAATGCTTTCAATAGAACGCAAAGACAAAATCCAGGAATTTACCTCTCCCTATCCGGTAAGGGAAGTCAGCCTTATTCACTATAGACCATTTGCCAAACTGCGACTTACTGAGATGCTGGTGAATGAAATAAAAGCACTGGTTACTCCTCTGCTAAAAACCGAAGAATTGCACAAAAGTGAGCAGGTGATAGTGAAGACTTAAGTGCATTTACAGGAACCAATACTATTCTACATTTGTAGAATAATTCTTTTTTATTCTATATTTGTAGAAGCAAATCTATAACTATAGAAATTCCATGAAATTATCAAACAAAGAAGAGGAACTCATGAACTTGCTTTGGCAACACGAAAAAGCTTATATGAAAGATTTGATGGAAGCATATGCAGATCCCAAGCCAGCTCCCACCACTATCGCGACTCTACTGAAAAGACTTACAGAGAAAGGAGCCATTTCCTTCAACCTTCATGGCAAATCAAGAGAATATTTCCCTCTGATTGACAAAAAAGAGTACTCTTCTTCTTATCTCAAAAACATGATTTCCACTTTTTTTCAGGGATCATCCAGCAGGTTTGCGTCCTTCTTCACCAACAACATGAGCTTGACCGAAGAAGAATTACTGGAACTCCGTGAAATGATTGATAACAAACTCAACGACTCAAAAAAATGATTCTCTATCTCATCCGCTTCAGTCTGGCTCTGGCTTTGATTTATGGCTTTTACAGAGTATTTCTTGAAAGAGAAAAGGCCTACTCTTTCAATAGATATTATCTGTTAGCAGGAATCATCATTTCCCTGGCAATTCCGCTGATTCCAATCGGTGGTTCAGAACCGGTCAAATATTACATCAACCAGGCGGAACCACGTATTGAAGGTAGCATCATTCAATGGGAATCCTTGATTGTCTATACTTATTGGTTAATCACTGCGATTCTGGGAATGAGATTTAGTTTTGATATTTTCACTCTAATCAAGAAAATTAAGAAAAGTGAACATCGGCTTTATGGTAAAGCACATGTAGTGCTCCTGGAAGAACCAACTTCACCGTACTCTTTCCTGCAATATGTCTTTATCAGTAAAGAGCATTTCAACGATATAGAGCCAGAACTACTCGAACATGAACTAGCCCACATACGCCAGTTGCATACATTTGACATCCTGCTAATTGAGCTGGTCAAAATATTGGTTTGGGTGAACCCAATGCTCAATTGGTATAAAAAGTCCATGCAATTGAACCATGAATTTCTTGCTGACCATCAGGTAATCATTTCCAGTCAGAATGTAGAAAGCTATCAGAATATCTTACTTAGCTACATCGGCTTGCCCCAACCAGCTAAAATCACCAGTAGCTTCAGTTTTGCTTTAACAAAAAAGCGGTTCCGAATGATGACTAAGAGAAAAAGCAAAACACAAATTCTAAAACAAGCATTTGTGGTGCCTTTATTAGGATTGATCATTTTGGCTTGCTCTGATAATGCAGGTGTCAATGGAAAAGAAATGTTGCTTTATTGGCGGTACACAGCCAATATGGAAGAAATTCTCCAGACCGGAGCAATGAATGAAGTAGATCTGAGCGAGGGCATCATCTTGCCCATTGAAAATAAAGAACAGTACGATGAACTCGTAAACATCTATAACCGAATGAATCAATCACAAAAGGAATCAGTCTACAAACTGCCTCCGTATCTGGAACCTATAAGCGAATAGCCCCTATATCTAAATCTTTTTTAACCTCTCACTTTTATCAAACCATAAAAGCCATGAACCCTATTGCCAAAATTCTATTGATCGTATCACTACATTTCACATTGATCTCACCTGCGCTAGCTCAGGAAAATTCATATTTATATCAGATTGGCGTAAAAAACACTTTGCACTCCGATGTACTGAAAGAGGATCGGGAATTCTGGGTTCAGGTTCCTGAAGATGCCAGACCTTATGAGAAATTTCCTGTCGTCTATGTTTTAGATGGCGGTGAACACTTCAGTGCCTTAGCTACTGTACATCATTATTATTGGGGGAGTTACATTCCCAGAATGATCCTGGTTGGTATTTCCAACCGTTCTAACAGAACAAGAGATCTCACCACCTCCAAAGTAGAAATGGGACAGGTGGAAACCGGTGGTGCCGAAAAGTTCCAAAGATTTATTGAAGAAGAACTCATATCATACATTGATGGGCAATACCCAACCACACCTTACAGAACCCTGATCGGACATTCATATGCCGGTTTGTTTACCATCAATGCGCTCATCAATCATCAAGATGCATTTACTAACTATATCGCTATAGATCCAAGCATGGATTGGGATAACCAGAAGCTCCTTAAAGGAGCTATCACTAAGCTTCAAAATAAGAATTTGACGGGGAAATCTCTCTTTATCTCTATGGCCAGTCCACTAGATAGAAGTAATGAGAACGCGACAATCGAAGAAGTAATGCAAGATGATACAGAAAACACCATTATTTCCAGATCAACCTTGTCGTTAATACAAACTGCTGAAAAAATGGATCAACTCAACTTCAACTGGAAATACTATCCAAATGACATCCATGGCTCAGTTCCTCTGCCTTCGATCATTGATGGATTAAGGTTTGCTTTTGAATGGTACCAGCTAAAAGATGCATCAAAGTACAATGATCCTGAAACTCCATTTGAGGAGCTGGAAACACTAATCATTCAGCGCAAGCAAACACTTTCTCAGCATTTTGGATATCCTGCACCTGCCGGAGACGAGGAAATGCTTAATATGGGTGCATACATGTTCATGCAAATGGGACAGATGGATAAAGCAAAGCTGTTTTTCCAGCTAAACGTAGAAGGATATCCGGACAGCCCAAATACACATGATTCTTTAGCCGATTATTATCTTTCAGTTGATGATAAACCAAAAGCCATCGAGCAACTAAGTATTGCTTACAAACTGAGTGGAAATGAGATTTTTAAAGATCGCATCAGAGAAATTGAGGAAAATTGATTCTGCTAAAAGGTATTAGCCCCAGGTTTTAGCCTGACAAGTTTCCGACACTCTGTATTGGAAACTTGTCTAATAACAGTTAAAAGAAGGTTAAACTACTTGCTTCTTGTCAGTCCTAGGGTATCCTTGATAATTACTATTAGGATCAAAACTCTCGATTCGAGTTAATTAAGGCACTTTGCGGTTTGGCAATACGATACACAAAACCTCATTACCTTATGTTTTGGAACATTTTTGAGGTTTCAAGTGTGGCCTTGAAGAAAAAGCGTTAAGAATTTCAAACGTTGGGACGAAAAGAAAATCATGCTGTTTGAAGCCCGACGTAGGAGGGCAAGTTTTATGATTTTCCGTCCATACGATTGAAATTTAGACTTTTTCTTCACAGCCTTGGGTTTTTTGCTTCGTTTTTGGGCCAAGCCAAAAATGAAGAGCCACTACAGCTATAGTGGGTTTGAGCAATAAACAAGTAAGCCCTGGTTAAACGATTATCTCAACAAGAGCTCTCTTTACAATGAAGCTTTAAGCTGGCAACCCTCCTGTCCATTTCAGTATGTTTTTATAACCACGATGAAACCAATCTGCCCCAGGGATAAACATCATTGGACAAGCGCCATCAATAAAATTCACTTCAGGATGATCTTGCAGGATTTGGGAAGCTTCCCTTGATTGACTTCCCGGCCCCATTCCATGATGTATCCAAATGCTCTGAACACCTGAATCAATACACTGCTGCACCACTTCCGCCGTTACTTTCGGGTGCGTAAAAATCAAGGCTGCTTCAACCCCACCAGGCACTTCTGCTACTGATGCATAGCTCGTTTGCTCCTTGAATTCGGTATAATTAGGATTGATTGGGATTGCATGAAACCCAGCCTGCTCCAATTTTTTAAAGTTAGCATTGGCTGGTGCGTTGACTTCTTTCTGACTTACTCCAAATACAGCAATATTCTTTGCTGCAAAAAACTGATCTACTTTGGCTTTTAAAATATTATAACTCATGACACAGTGATTTTATCATGGTGAATTACAAATACTTGTCAGAATTTCCTATGAGTCTACAAAGCACAGGCAATGATTTTAATCACGCCTAAAACTCAATAAATCCCCCTAATGGTCGTATAGGTAAGCAGTAGCAAAAATGCCGTGACAAAAAATGGTAACAGGCCAAGTGTGAGTGACCAGTCGCTATATTGGTGATTCCATATTAACACGAAAGAGAGCCCAAACAAAAGATACGCGAAGAAATTGCCAAAAGAATGTACCGTACCATGAATTCGGTAATATCCGATTGCTGGGGCACTGACCCCAACTGGAGTATTGTGCAACCAAGAATAATGCAATTGTAAATTTTCTACCTGATGTAGCCTTACCTCATCATACAGCTTAGAATCTGATGTGAATTTGAAATATCCCAGACTCACTTTGCTTTCTCCGTTGTTATTGATAATGATCATTTCTATTGGGTATTCATGCCTAACTTCTGTAAAGAAATAATCATAGCTATAAACCAGTCCTACCAAAATGAAGAAAATGGCAAAAACACGCTGCATCTTGTAGAATTTCACTTTCCAGTGAAAAAGCTTCTCCCAGTTATGCTGCTCTTGCTCTCTCTTGCGACGTATGTAGTCTCTACGCCTGATTTCACGTTCATCATATTGCGGAGCAGGTGGAGCTGCCTCCTGAGCTTGATAACCCAAAAGCTGCCAATCATAAGCTTGTTTTTTAAATGGATCCGAAAGCACTTCATATGCCTCGGTGATTTTTACGATCAGCTCTCTTGCCTCTGGTGAAGGATTTAAATCCGGATGGTACTGCTTCACTAGTTGGCGATAATTGTGCCTGATTTCAACGAAAGTTGCTTCCTGAGAGAGTCCCAGAACTTCATAATGGGTCATAAAGTCAAATTTACCGGTTAAAAATATTGACTTCCTTGGAAAAATCTATAAAAATGAAGAATCCATCGGTTTACCAAACTGGTTTCCTTATATTAGCCGATAGTCAAAATAAACCACCTGTCACATGAATGAACTAAGAAGAAGATTTTTAACCCAAATGTCGATTGGGATGTTTTTGGTGGCTTTTGGCCAGATCATGATTAATATGATGGCAACCCCCGATTTTTTAAGTGGATTGACTACAGGTGTAGGATTAGGGCTCATGATCTTCGCATATATCAAACTGAAGAAAGAGCTTTCTAAGCTAACCAAGCAAAACCAGAGAAAGTAAAGCTTAACCACATGAAGTGGTTTTCTCTTCTTATCATTCTTTCTTTTCTGATTTCCTGTAGAAGTTTTCGCACTCAACAGCATAGTAGCCAGGTAGAGTCCAACATATTAGATACAGATATTCCTCCAAAGGATTCAATCGCAGTATCTATCATCGCTAGCAACTTGTCTGAAGACATGAGCAAGTTATCCTCCGGAGACGATGAAGTGCTTTTTATTGTATACGAATTTCAGACACCTTCTCTCGATGCTCCGTTAGCTTACCGTTTCTTACATTTTACCAAAGCCCACACACAACATCAATTTCAGATTCCAAAATCAACATCCCAGCTATTGATCATTTTACTGGAACTGGATACTGAATCTAATATTGAACAAATAGATCCAGTTTTCAGGATATACCATCAGGAAATCGCAAATGCCTGGAAGTCTCATAATCAGGTGATATTAATGAACTATCTGGGAGACAATGATTTACTCGGAATATCGACTGTAAAGGCACCTTGCAATAAGTTTTTTCAGGGAATACAAAAGATGGATAGGTATAATTATCAAATCATTTTGGAGTAAAAAATTCAATAAAACTGATTGAGATTATTACTTTTCCTCTTGATTTAATTCAACAATTACTGCAAAAAATTACATCCGGTAAAAATGTCCGTTCACCGAAAAACATTGGTCATTCATTACTAAAGGCAATAGATTTAAATAATATTTTAACCAACCCGATAGACAATGAAGAATCATAAACCAGAGTCGGCAAGCCATCTTTTGTCGCTAACCAAGATCGAAGTATTTCATTCACTTACAGAAAACTTTGGTTCAAAGAACCATAGTATGGATGAAAATGCTCCAGCAGTACAGCAGATGAACTTTAAGCTTGACAGGCTCTTTTCGATTTTCCATCAAAACTGATGATCGTTGTCCACTGTCTAAACAACAAAAAAAGGCTTGAACCATCCGGAACAAGCCTTTTTTATAAAAAAATGATACCATTTAAGCAGCTTCTGCCCAATTAGAAGCCATCTTATACATTTGATCAAATAGTTCGTTAACTATTTTAATCATTTGCTGCTTTAGTCCCTCTGGCAGTTTGTTAATCAAACCAATGATTTCATCATCACTAATTCCTGTAGTGTGATTTTCTTCAGTCTCCTGATGAGCCTTACCAAAGTACTTTAACTGATCATACAGATCTGCATCTTTTAAAATTGGGTGAAGAGCTTCTTTGAATTTGTCAAAAGTCATTTCTAACACCTCAATCATCAGCATTCTAGCGACTGGATCAGTGTATTCCTGAATGTACTTAGAAAACATGTAGATAGTTTTTCTCACCTCATAAGTATCTGAATCCCAAACACCTGAGATTACATCTGATACTTCTGAGTTTTTGAACCAACCACTGATGTAAGTAAGGTCTTTCAGATACCACTCCCAGTGAAAAGAATCTTCATCACTGTGGATATTTACGCTTTTCTCAAGATCAGTTTGAGGATCTTCATACCGGACCATCTGCATGAGGTCTTTGAATCCAAGAACAAAAAACAGCATTCTTGGCACAAATTTCAGCTTGTCTATGACCTGCGCGTCACCACTCAATTTTTTGTGAAGTGGGTTATTGGCAAATTTCAAAGCTCCCAGCATAAATTCTTCCTGGAGCTGCAAATCAACCGTACTGGTTGAGCTGACACCGTTCTGTGTTTGTGTTTTCATTTCCATAGCATTGAGTAATTAAATGATTAAAAAAAATGAGTATTTATTAGCTGTTACTTCCTTAAATATTGCACATAATACTTTTTAAACCAAGTAATATTGATTTAATGTACTATTGACGCTTAAAAAAATAATGAGTAGTTCATCTAACACACAGATATTTAACATACTGCGTGTTAGATAGTAACTAGATAGGCTGGTTTGTAGATATTACCAGCTTATATTGAAGGTACAAGTATCTCCACCCTTACGTCGAGTTTCCTTTGTTTCGTCCAGAGAAACCCTTGTTCTGATAGAATCCTGTGGTTTGAATTTACGAACAATCTGAAGGACAAGTCCCTCTTCAAACTTACTAGGATAAGGAGTATGACAAACCATGACTGCTTCACGTTTTGCCTCATCAAATTTCACAAGCTTGTAATGTCCAATTCCCTCAGTCATTTGACCTGTATTCGGGTTGAACATTATTTCACCGTTTTTTCTGTGGTTCATGTGGTAGGCCACGTCAATGGATTCCAGGGCATTCCTTAGTCCTTCCATCGGAGGAAATGCTGTACCATCTACAACTGACTTACCAATTAGGAACAAGTTCATCTCACCGATGGTTTGTTCCACTTCTTTCAAAGCATTAAGCAAAGATTGAAGATCATTCCATGCTCCATTCTGTGTTTGAAGATTGTACTTTTTGATGATAGCTTCTCTCTGCGAGCTTGCCAAACTTCCTAAAGCAACAATCGGAAGTTCATTACCTCCAGCATCTACTCCACTTTCAAAAGATACATATTCTGCCATGTGCTATATGTGATTTATAGTTATAAAAAATTTCTTTACTTAAGTGAATACCTTTTAGGCGCGATGATATTTTCAGGATCAAACAACTGCTTGATCTTAGTTTTCCAAACAAATGATGGATCTTGTAACTTTCTCAAATAAGGCTGCATACTCTCTACATCCAGTCTGTAAGCGTATACCCCCATAGTCTTAAGATCATCATACAAAGCCTCTGCCCAATCTGTGGCACGCTGAATCTGATCCTGGTCATTCCTATTGAAATAGACACGAATAAAGGATTCAAGCGCATAGTCATTCAAACCTATCAGCGAGATCGCTGGAGTAAATCCATACTTTTCAGAGCAAGCATATACTGTATCGATGGCTTCTCCGGCTAACTTATGAATGGGAAGTACCGGTAAAACACAACGGAAACCAGGCATCTCCTTATGTAGATCAATGTCTATCTCATCTCCATCAAAATCTACCCCGAAAGCTTTTGCACTAGCAATAAGTGAATGATCATTGGGAATACCATGATAGCGATCGATTCTTACTTTTACCGGGATAGGACTGTTTGAATTATCATCTTCAGATGCATAAGTTTTGATGTCGACTGTCACTTCAGATAATGCCTCTATCATGCGTTTTTCTTTCACGCCTCTTAGCTCTCTGTCTCCATAGATCACAAACCACCCGATCCAAACATCTTCTTCTACTTCCATACCTTCAAAGAGCTCAAAGATCTTTGGGTCATTTTGACTATCCAGTTCCAGGGAGTGTCCAATAATATCTTTGGCCAATAGCTCTGAATAGGCATGCAAAAAATTACCCAACTCAGCTCTCTTAAGAATGGAGAGGTAAAGTGTAAATGGTTGCCTAAGCATAAGGTTTACGACACCTTCTACTGCCACTGCAAGATTGGATTGTGTGAAAAGGTGCGTCATATCCGCTCCCAATCCATATTTATAATATGAGAATGGAGTAGGAAGGTTTCCATAGCCAGTGGAGAGTTCCTCTCCATCAGCGAGGATCACTTTCAATTCGCGTAAATCATCGGCACGATGACCGTTTTTACCCGAGCCTCTTTCCAAAATATTTCCAAGAACCGAGGATCCAGAGTCACTACCCGTAACATTCAAAATTAAGTCCGGAGCATTTTGCTCCAGATATTCTGAAAGTTGCTTTTGAGTAACTCCTGGTTGAATCCGGGCGTATCTCAGCTCCCTATTCACCTCAATAATATCATTGAGATTTTTCAGGTTTAGTATATCTGAATCCGTTACAGGAAGCTTAGAACCTAATCCCCAGTTGTGACCGGTAGAAATAGGATAAAGAGGGTATTTGTCTTGATTTGCTTTCTTTAGAATGTCTTTTAATTCACTTACATCGGAAGGCTCATAAACAGAACGAACTTTTCGATGAGGAAATTCTGTGACATTCTCCAGATAGAGTGAGTTTTCCGTCATTTATCACAGCTGATTTGCATTAAATCTAACCATTACTCCTAAAAAATATCAAGTATGTAGGTAAGATTTTTTTTATTTTTTTTAACTAAAAAAATATCACTTTTAATGGATTAATATCTTTTATGTGTTTTATCAAGCCCACCTGTATATCCTTTAAAATCACCAGAAAATCAACAACTTATATTAGAATCATAACCATAAAATAGTAAGGAATTAGTAAGTGTTAACCTTACACTTTAACAAAGCAATTATTTATGAAGAATACTATTCATTAAAGTTAGTGAACTAAATATAAAACCGTTTTATTGTATGATTATCGATTTAAAAAATCATAAACACCAATTAAACTCTATTTCACTGGTTCAATTGAGAAAATCCATGAATATTACCAACTTATTATGAATGTACAACTCTCCCCTCCTTTACGACGAGTCTCTCTTGTCTCGTCAAGTGAAACCTTGGTTTGGCTAGAGTCTTGAGGTTTATATTTGCGAACAATCTGAAGGATTATCCCCTCTTCTAGCTTACTCGGATAAGGAGTATGACAAACCATGACTGCTTCACGCATTGCTTCATCGAATTTCACAAGTTTATAATGCCCAATTCCCTCAGTCATCGCTCCAGTTTTGGCATCAAACATTAGCTTCCCATTTTTCCTATGGTTCATATGATAGGCCACATCAATAGATTCAAGAGCATTTTTCAGTCCGTTCATTGGTGGAAATGCCATACTCTCAATCACAGACTTACCAAAAAGAAAGAGGTTCATCTCCCCGATCGTTAGCGCAATCTCTTTAAATGTATCGAGCAATGCCTGCAGATCATTCCAGGCTCCTTTATGAGTCTTAAGTCCATATTTTTCAATAATCACCTCCCTTTGCGAGATGGCCAAAGTTCCCACTGTTACAATTGTAAGATCATTTCCTCCTACCTCAATACCTTTTTCAAAAGATATATATTCAGCCATGTGCTGTTTGCGATTTATAGTTATAATAAAATTCTTTACTTAAGTATATGCTTTTTAGCCTGATATTTTTAGGATCAAGCAATTGCTTGACTATACCAAATAAAAAATTTATGACCGAGACCAATAAGAGATATTGAAGATATAGTGTACCTTGTATAGAAGGCATCGGCTGCATCAATGACCTCAGTTGCAATTTTGTGGATAGGAAGTACGGGCAGCACACGTCTCGACCTTAGCAACTTATTATCTAAATCAATATCTATCCTATCCAAAAGTACTTCCAAAAAAATCTGTAAATAGACTAGTAGGGAGTTCTGCAAATAGAATCGATGATCCGTCATTTATTATAGCTGATTTGTGATAAAACTAACCATTACTCCTAAAAAACATCAAATATGTGGGTAAGATTTTTATGACATTTTCAATGTAATTAAAATTTCTTATAATGGTTTAATGCCTTATATCTACATCTCAAATACAAATGTGTATCATTCGAAGCTATTAGGTTAAGGTGCAATTGCAAGTGTCATCTATTCAATTAAAACTTATCTATGTCTAAAAGAATCTGATAAAAATCGTGAACAACAGTGTTATTCCCGAAATTTTTGGTTCTGATGCATAAAAATGTTTAATACACTGCTGATAGCAATTGATCAAAGTTTGATAACACGTAAAAAATCAAGCATGGCCTCATTGATTTCACCATCCATGTTCACATTCCAGGGTTCCAGCTTTAAAACAACCTTATTATTGCCCTTCGTCAGATTGACCCGGTAAGCATTGGTAAATCCCCAATCGGACCATTCATCTTTTCCACGCTGAGGAAAAATCATAGCTCCGATCATCTGCTCATTGACATAGAGCGTTCGAATAGCACAATTATTATCGGTGTTCCAGGGACCAGTACCATTTGAATACCTGAAATCCAACAGATAACCTCCGGCGGTTTGTACATTGATCTCAAACTGAAGATTCGTATTCAGGTCTTTGCTGGTCTCTATAAAGCCTTTTCCTTCAAAGTTGGTATAGGGACGATCTGAGGGCTGAATAGATGCTTCCAATTGATAATTCTGAACAGCTCCATCACTTGTTAGCAAATCAGGTTCACTGATGAATGATTCAACACCATTGGTATCCACAGCAGACACAGCATATTCTGCTACTTCATCGTTATTTATTGACCAGGTGTTAACCGTGGTATTTTCGACCAGGCTACCATTTTTATAAACGTTGTAAGACGCTGCTCCCTTTACAGACTCCCAGATGAACGCTGAGTTCTCAAATCGAACCAAAGGATTTGGCAATGAAAACTGGTTGGGAACCAGATTGATGCCCTTACCGGAAAAATCATTGTTGGACATGACCATCCGGATAGTATGTTTCCCCTCAAGATTAGCAGCGATGAAAGCAGCTTCCTGTTGCTCTCCATCCAGGTAAAATTCAGCGAGTTTATTCCCAAAACCAGATACTTTAATATCAACGATGGCATTCCTGTACCTGAAGTTGTTCAGTGATTTCGTGCCTCCATAAGCTTTTGGAATCACCGGGGCAAACCGGATGCCATTGGGTTCGAAATGCATTCCCATAAACACCCGATGAACCATCGCCAGATTGCCAGCCATACTCCAAAGCATACGATGCGAGTTGATTTCTGTACCCATGAAGTCTCCATTGTCAGCCACAAAGTTTTCGTAGTTAGTCAAAAACAATCCTCCTGCCCGGTAGATCGCCGCAAGACCGTGAAGAAGCGCTTCTTCGTTGCCTGTTTTGGCTGCTGCCAAATTCCAGTAAGCCTGTACAAAAGGCCAGATTCCGTTATTATGGTAAGGTGGAATACCCGGAATCTGAGGATAGATACAGGTAGTTCCAAATGCCGTTACCGGAGACTGTGAAATGATGGCTTCCGCCTTTGACGCATCCGCCACATCAAATAAAATGGCCAAAGCTTCCCCAAGTGCTTCAAATCGTTGGGACTGCTGCAAGTAATTACGCCCATAAAGATATTGGGCATAATATCCTTTTTCAGGCATCCAAAGCTGCTTGTTGATCGCTGCTTTAATTTGCGCAGCCTGCTGAAGATATGGCGATGAAGACGCACCCAAAATGTCAGCCATATCAGCAAGAATCTTATGAGCTTGATAATGCACCACATTGGTTCCCAGGTTCTGTGATACATAAATATCGCGGTTGTCCATCCATTTGGGATAAGTCTGCTCTCTCCAATCCAGGAAAGATGATTCGCCACGATACAAACCCATTTCTGATGCCAGATTATAGGCATCGTCTTCCAGTGTGTTTTTCAGAATTTCATAGCTGTTTTCCAGCCATTCCTGATCACCAGTGACTTTATAAATTTCCCATGCCGCCAGTGCCCAGGTTGTTCGGTCTGAAGATACAGGATAAGCACCGCCAGACCCTGTATCCTGAATAATTCGTTTACCCGGTGTTACCTTTTTCATCAGGCTTATTTTGGCAACTTCAGGCTCGTGATAGGCAAAGGCCAGTAAAGTGCTGTAGCTCACATCCCGAGTCCAGACTCCTCCCCACTTAGCTCCCGTTCTTAGCGTACTGTCTGCTTCAATATTTAAAAGAGCTTCCTCCAGAGACAGATTAAAAAGTGCATCGACAATCGGCTGATCAGAATGATAGGATGGTTTGGATGAAACATCCTCAGACAGAACCCAGGTTTTCTCTTTGTAGTCCGCGGGATCATAAGGGTTCAGCATCAGCTCAAGCTCATAAATCCCATCTCCATCCGGGTCAGTAAGTTCTAATCCATTGGTATCAAGATTAGAAAAGTCCCAGGTCATTGGCTCTGACCCACCAGCAATATAAACACCTTTGAAATCGGAACTAGCCACTCTGCTCCCATCAAAAGCTTCGTAGTATCCCTGCGCTTCAAACTGCTTCAATACAGGTCGCATATCCAAACGAAATGTATATGCAAAATTTGGAGATAACCGATCTTCTGGTTCCTCTGGTATTTCCTGATCACGCTGCCCAAAAATCAAAATCGGGGATTGGTGCTCCTTTCCCACTACCAGCCAGTGATCCTTGCCTGAAGGAAGTTCATTATCCTTCTTATTCAGGCTAAACTTGAACTGGATGCGCCGTGAATAATTTTCACTTTCCTTACTCTTGTAGTTAGAGCGGATACTGGTCTCCGATATTACTTTCGCTGTATTATCTCCCTGAACGACTGCATCATTGAACAGGGTAAAAGCATCTGATTGATAGAGTGTACGGGTCTTTGTAGCCTGCATACAAGCAAACATGCTCAAGCCGGTTAACAATAAAAAGACCTGGGATATTTTCTTATGACTCATGGGTTACTCGTTCGTTTTGTAGATCTTCTGCAGATACATTTCCTTGCCTTTTTCCAGCCGGATGTAATAAATCCCATCTGACTGCTGACTCAGGTCAATGTAATGACTCACCGGAACGGATAGCTCTTGACCGGAAGCATTGAAGACTCTTATTACTCCAAAATCTTCACCTTTTATATTGACTCTTCCACTGGTTGGGTTGGGAAATAACTGAGGCGTTGTTAACATCCCCATGCCCAATACTCCCGGAATGAAAATGGAATAATCCAGGGAGATGTCATTAAAAGTAATGGTATAGGTATTATCCTCAGAAATTTTAAAAGTAATGTTAGGATCCCCTCCTGTCGACTTTTTGGCAGTACCTTCCATCCCGGCAGCATTGCCCCAGTCATCACCGGACCAATCACTGGTATTGGCAAACTTGATACTTTGTACACCAGCCGGAATTTCCACATCAGTGAGTACCCAGTTGTCACCATCAAATATCATCGGCACTAAAGCCCAGTCTGTGAATGTGGCTCCAACATACATTTCATCATTTAGCTTCTTAATATCCACTTTGGCAATCTCGTAATTCAGACCAATGTCATCAAAAGATATGGTGTAATATGCATGCTCTGGGATCGTAAACTTGATATTGGCACCCCCACCAGTCGTTAACGCTGCTGTACCACTAAGACCGGAAGCATTGCCCCAGTCATCCCCGCTAAAATTGTCAGTATTGGCAAATTTCAATTCATAATCCCCGGTTTGAAATTCCACAGAGTCACGAATCCAAAAACCATCTTTGAATTTCATGGGCAGTAAATCCCAATCATTGAAAGTCCCTCCCACAAAAAAAGTCTGTTCCTCACATGCCGACTGGTTAAGATCGGCGGTATAAATGAACGTTGGATGCTCCACATTTTTTACACAGGCATTGACCCGAAGTTTACCGCTGGCAGTAGCTGTGGTTTCCAATATTACTTTTCCATCAGCACCGGTCACACCACTGACCTTTTCATTAAATGAAGCAGAAAAAGTAACAATAACGGTTGCGCCTGCTACGGGATTCCCTTCATTATCAAGAACAGTTACCTCAGCCGTACCATGCTTTTCATCATCTCCGGAAGTTCCTGTAACCAGAGACTTTACAAACATGCCTCCAGGCCCATCCAGTGTCTGATCCATAGCAGCCACTTTCAAGATCCGGCATCCGTATGCCGGTATGCTTTCTGAAAAAGTACTTGCCGAGGGCAGGTTCTCATGCGTCCATAGATCGCGGATCTGCACATCTCCGGAAAAGCCTAAAGCACTGAAATCAACAGCTCTTGTTTTTGCCACGTTTTCACGGTTAAACAGTGCCACAACCCATTGACCATTGCTCAATTGTCCGGTCCATATCTGACTATCTTCTTTCGTGGGATCATTGGTAAGCGGGTGACCTACAAAACCATCTTCGCGCAAGGACAGCAATTCCTTATTTTGGTACAACCACAAATCATTCCCTATCGAGTTATACCGGTCAGCAACTGTCAGCGCACCTCCCGACATCAGGCACAAAGAGACTACACTCTTCTTCTCCTCATCATTGTCGAAAGTATTGAGGCGAATAAAGTCGGGATCGAGTTTCACACTATCCGGGTCTGATAAGTAAGACCAATAGGTAAGTCCATCGAAAGGATTGGCGTAAACGGACCAACCTACACGCTTTTGTCCCCGGTCTTTTTCACTCCATTTCCACCAGGTACCTTCACCGGTATCCTCGTTGATCCGAAACATATGGCCATATTTCTTTTCTGCTGATGCCTCGTTGTACAAATTGGGCATCACCAGACTCAAAAACATACCATTTTCGTCAGCTGCTTCACGCATCCAGCGCAGAGCTGTTTCATAATATGCTCTGGGTCTGTCAGGCCCCACTCTTCCCAAATATCGATCCTGGCCGCTTTCAAACCATGAAAGGAAATCCACCCGAAAATATTTCACCCCCATGTCTGCATAGTATTGAACATAGCCTTTGACGTATTCCTCAGCGCCCGGCCGGTCTACCTGCACCCAGGTAAACCATTTTGCATCTTCATTGGGATCAATGAGACTACTGACAGGGATATCTGTCCCTACAATTTTCCGGTTCTGGTCATTTTGATTCACATTGATCCAGAGTGGGTTTCCGTACATACCGAGGCGCATACCTCTCTCCTGTAAATGTGCTGACCACCAGGCATAATCATGTTCCCAGTGACTGCTGTGAGATTTGCGATAGCCATGTTCATTGAGCTGGCTCACATCTCCCCAGCCATCTATACAAATCATATCATAGCCAAGGTCCTTCAGGTTAGCATCCACCCAATCAATATTGGCCAGCCATTCTGACTCAGGAATGTAGTTACTCGACTGACCAGCCTGCTCTTTAAGTATGTGATATTCATAAACACTCCAATACAGGGGTGCCTTGTAAGCTGTTTGAGCTCTCAAAACACTACAAACGACCATCTGTAAAATTAAGAGTATGAGTCCTGCCAGATAGTGGAATGAAGCCCTATGGTTAATTCTATTTATTGTTTTGATCATAAAAGCCTGATTAATATACAGGAAATGGCGGTGATTAACTCACCGCCAAACATTCCATATGAAGAAGAATATTATTGTTTTTCGAAGGTCAAAGTCTGATCCTTAAGATCAACCGAAATCAGATAGGTACCGGCATCTGCATCGGTCAAAGTCCACTTATTATCCGGACCATCACACCCTGTAGTGATCTGGTAGCTTCCATCTGTAACCACCTGATCTGCGGTTGCGGCGTTGATCCAGTCTCCCACACACCAGTCTCCACTCGTCAGGTGTATTTTCACCTGACCTGCGGTAAGATCTCCGGTGTAAGTGAATTTGTAAATATCGCTCGCATCACGCGTAAATTGCGTGCTGGCTCCATAAGGATCCCAGCCAGAGGCTGTTGCATCACCAACCAGGTAAAGATTGGCATATGGTGCACCTATATTGATGGTTTTATTTTCAAGATCAACAGTTATTCTGTAGGTAGTTGCTTCTGAGATGGCCCATTGATTATCGGTACTTCCATCTGATATCACCTCAAAATCGGTAGCAGTGAGTGACTGGCCTTGCGAAAGAGGATGAATCCAATCGCCTGAACCAAAGTCAGCATTGTCAGCCGCAATTTTAAAAGAGCCGGATGTTAACGCTACATCCACCGTAAATACAGCCGGATTTAAGGTATCAACATTCATGGCAGTCTTGCTTCCCAAATCCCATCCACCGGGAGTAGCATCTCCAACCAGGTACAATGCCTGATAATATTGTGGCACAAATTCGATATTGATCGTTTCAAGTGCCAGGTTTACTGTGATCTTATAATTACCAGCCTGCTCCTCTGTGATAGTCCATTTATTGTCGGTTCCGGATTCAGCAGACACAATAACATAAGACGTTTCAGAAAGATCCTGAGCATCAACAGCGGGTTGAATCCAATCTCCTGTGTTAAAATCCGCATTATTGGTAGCAATTTTAAATCCCCCGGCGGTCAAAGCTCCTTCCCAGCTAAAAACCAAAGGATCATTATCATCCTGGGTCATAGCAGTTTCATTGGCAAGATCCCAGCCTCCCGGAGTGGCATCACCCACCAGGTACAGATTGTCATAACCGGTAGTCTCGCCCAGCAACTCAAAGGTCACCGTTTCACTTTCCAGGTTTACCGTAATTTTGTACTCTCCGGCTGTTGTCACGGTCCATTTAAAATCCTGAGCATCCGAAGCACATCCGTTTTCAAAAATGGTATAACCAGCCGCATTTTCCACCGGTTGCCCGGCCTCTTCCGCCAGGATCCAGTCACCACCACACCAATCACTTCCTGAAAATGCAGGAAACTTTAACTCTCCCGCTATAAGAGTTCCATCCCAAGTGAAAGATGATCCCGATTTCGTCATAGCAATCTGTGAACCAATATTCCAACCCGCTGGAGTAGCACTACCGATCATGAAAAGTGAGTCATAGGGACTTTGTGCCGCTGTGGTGAGTAAAAGTGTAAAATTAAAATTGGCAACATTTCCTGCCGCATCCGTGGCACTAGCAGCCACGGCATAAGTAGTATCTACCTTCAAATCAGACACATCCACCGTATCAGTAACCTGAGTACCAGACACTTCTTTGGAGATATTGATGTCAGTATTATCAATATTTAGAGTATAACCCGCCAGTCCTGCGGCATCTGATACCACTACCTCAATGGAATTACCCGCAGTATCATAAGGAACTGTCAAGGTATCTCCTTCTGAAACTCCGGATACTTGTATGGTTGGGGCCACCGTGTCTCTGGTTTCAGGTGTAGGCTCATCAGTTTGACATGCACCCATTACAAACAGTGTCAGGGCCATGATGACAAATTGTACCATGGACCAAATGCCCATGTGTTTAAAATTATTGTACTTCTTCATTTCAATAACAGTTATAGGTTTCGATTAATAGTTTGGGTTTTGTTCCAGGTTTGGGTTAAGGTCAATGTCTGTCTGAGGGATTGGGAACAAGACGTGTTTTGTCTTGTCAAAATTTTCTTTACCAATACCCTGAAAATAAGTGGCTGCATAATCCGGGCCGGCACGCATGATATCAAACCACCACTGCCCTTCAAACGCCAGTTCTATGCGTCGTTCATGAAGGATCTTCTCACGCATCTGATCCTGAGTAAGACCGGATAAATCATCAAATAATCCGGCACGATTGCGTACCTGCTCAATAAAAGCGGCTGCTTCCGCAGGTCTTCCCTGCTCATTGATGGCTTCAGCAATCATCAACAACAAATCAGAGTAGCGGATTATTGGGAAGTTCAAATCACTATCTATTCCATTGATGGAATTACTGCCTTTGACCCATTTTTTGATATTGTATCCGGTAGTAGACAGGTCCGAGGTATAGGTAAAACCATTATAGGTATCTCCATCTTGCCAGACCGTATATTGAAGCCTCAAATCACCAGACTCATAGGCATCCACAAACTCCTGGGTTACGTGTCCCCAGCCGAATCCACCTCCTGGAGATATCCCACTTCCCCGGGGATTGGTAAACTCTGTTACCCAGGCACCCTGGTGAGGTTTGTCGAACTGACCAAAACCAGCTCCTGAGCTATACTGAACTTCAAAAATGGATTCTTTGCTGTTTTCATTATTGGGATCAAAGTTTTCGGAATAGTCGGCATTGAGATCATAAACTCCCAGTGCGACTACCTGCTTTCCAGTACTTTCGGCCAGATCATATTGACCCAATGCCAGGTAAACCTTAGTCATTAGTGAAAATGCTGCTCCTTTGGTGGCCCGGCCTACTTCATTGCCTTCTGTACCATCATATTTTACCGGCAAACCTGTTGCTGCACTTTCCAGATCAGACAGAATGAATTTGTAGGTAGCTTCTACACTCTCGCGTTTCACATACAAATTATCCGAAGGTTCAGGAATAATCGGTAAACCTCCGAAAGTACGTACGCCATTGAAATAGTAAAGCGCCTGAAGAAATTTCGCCTCTGCAATTACCCTTTTTTTGAGGCCTTCTTCTATGTCCATATCAGGAACTTTTTCAATCACCAGGTTGGCACGAGCTACTCCCGGCCAAATGCCTCGCCACATATCTTCAACTCCGGGATTATCGAGATTTACCAGAAAATTTGATAGCTGCTTTGTCTCCAGACCATCATCTCCACCACCTGCACCCACCACAGCATTGCCAGCCACTATGTCCAGTGCCCAAATTCTCAGGTTATAATTATTAGGCCATTGCAATACCTGATATGCTCCATTCACCGCCGCTATTGCATCATCTTTGCTAACAAAGAAGTTTTCGCTATTGATGGAGTTGGAGGGAGCTATATCCAGGTAGTCTTTACTACAACCTACAAGTACGAAAAGAATTGGTATTAAAATTTTATAGACTCTATTCATCATCGTTTTCATTTTAAAGTGAGATATTCAGGCCACCTGTGATCGTTCTACTTTGCGGATAGACACTATTGTCGATACCTCCTGCACCTACTTCTGGGTCGAACCCTGAGTATTTGGTGAATGTGTACAGATTCTGGATGGACAGATAAGCTCGTACTTTTGAAAGTTTGAGTGCCTTGATTGCTGCCTCAGGCAATGAATAACCTAATGTCAGATTTTTGATCCTCAGGTAGGAACCATCCTCGATATAGCGGTTGGACACCCTCTGATTGTTGTTGGGATCTGTGGTAGTAGCTCTGGGTACCATATTACTGGTGCCAGGCCCCTCCCATCGATTAAGCGTATTCACGTCCTGATTTTGTGCCACAGCCATAGCCTCACTGAATATCCTGTTGGCATTGAATATCTTGTTACCGTGAACTCCCTGAAGAAAAATGCTTAAATCAAGCCCTTTCCATGAAACCGAATTGGTCCATCCATAGTACATAGTTGGGTTCGGGTTACCTAAAAATTTACGATCTGCGTCATCTATCTTGCCATCACCATTGAGGTCCTTAAACCGGATATCTCCCGGAGAAGTACTGTTGGTCGGGTTGGTACCATCAGTCTGAGTCGCATGGCCTTGCACCTCTTCTGAAGTCTGAAATATGCCATCGGTCACGTATCCATAAAAGGCATTGATGGGATGATTGACGGCAAGCCGTTGAGCAGCTTTATTGAAGGTCACATAACCGCGAATGATCGGATCATCACCATTAGGCCCGCTTAGCTTGGTAATTTGATTCTGGTTAAAAGAGGTGTTGATATCTGAAGTAAACAGGACATTCCCGATTGACTTTTCAAAGTTGAGCTGGAATTCAAAACCTTTGTTTTGTACAGCACCGACGTTGAGAATAGGTCTTTGTGCATCATAATATCCTGATGTAATCGGAATTGGCGATTCAATCAACATATCCTTTGTATTTCGGATGTAATATTCAACAGTAGCTGACAGCATCCCCCTGAATAGCATCAGGTCAAGGGCGGCATTATATTGAATCACCTGCTCCCATCGTTTATTTGGATTTGGGAAATTCTGTGGCACTATGGCGGGAACTGTACTATTGCCAAACGTGTATCTCCATGAAGGATCAAGCAGAGCTTCGTATCCGAAGTTGCCGATATTCTGATTTCCTGTAACCCCGTATCCACCTCTGAATTTTGCAGAGTTCAATACATTTGATTTAGGCATCCAACTCTCGTCAGATATACGCCAAGCACCTGAAATAGAAGGAAAAACCCCATATCGGTTATTTTGACCAAACCGGGAAGAACCATCTTCACGTACTGTTGCAGTGATCAGATATTTACCTTTGAAATCATAATTAATTCTACCAAAATAACTCATCAATGCATTGGCATTAGATGCGCCAAATACCTTAGGATTGGCCTGAACATTATCCAGTTGATTGGCTACATCGCTCACAAACTGCTGACCACTAGCATTCACACTTCTGCCTTTAGAATGTTGGGCAGAGGTTCCTAACAATACTTTTAGGTTATGCCCACCAAATGAAGTGGTGTAGGTAGCTGTGTTGTTCCACAGCCAATCCATACGGATATAAGCCCCTTCGTACAAGCTGGACTCCACTTGTTCTTTCACTCCCCACTTATATTTGGGAGACCAGTTTCTGGTATGTTCAAAAGCCATGTCCACACCAAACTCTGATTTAAAGCTCAATCCTTTGGCCAGTTGGACATTGACAAATAAGTTGTCAATAAATCGATGTTTGGCTTGCGTATAATCCCTGATATTAGCCAGCCCTACCGGATTCACTACATCACCATCATATTCAGCAGGACCCAGCGGACCTGAAAACTTCCCATTCCTTTTAACTGGCTGAGTTGGCAATGAATTCATAGCCGATCTTACCAGGCCAGCGTCTCCATTGTTGGTAAATGAGGAAAGGCTATATGTCATTGTATTACCCACTTCCAGCCAGTCAGCAGCTTTGTGATTCAGGTTAAGTCTGAAGGACTTTCTGTCAAAACCAGAACCAATGATTACTCCATCCTGCTTAAAATATCCTCCACTGAGGTTGTATCGAAGCTTTGAAGTTCCTCCTCGTACCGACACAGAATAATTCTGAATGGCACCCTTTCTGAAGACGGCATTCATCCAGTCGGCTGAGTCAACAAGCGATTGAGGATTAGTGAATGCGGGATTCACCGGGTCTCCTCCATTAATGCGTGCCTCGTTGTTGAGTAATGCATACTGTTTGGCATTGAGCATTTTCACAGGTTTAACCACTTCTGCGTATCCTGCATAACTACTGATATCGATGCTCGTTTTTCCTTCCTGGCCCCGTTTGGTGGTAATAATGACCACTCCATTCGCACCGCGAGCTCCGTATATTGCTGCAGCTGAAGCGTCTTTCAGCACGTCAATTGAAGCAATGTCGTCCGGGTTGATGGCACTTATACCTCCGGAAACAGGGAACCCATCGATGACATAAAGTGGATCAGCATCATTAATAGTGCCTGTACCCCGAATTCTCACAGCTACATAGCCTCCGGGAGCACCACTGGTCACCACCTGTACACCGGACATTTTTCCCTGCAACAACTGATCTGCGCTCGCAAGGGGAAGATCATCCACGCTCTTTCCTGACAAACTTCCAACAGCACCTGTGAGATCTTTGCGGTTTTGTGTGCCATATCCCACTACAACCACTTCGTCCAATGATTCGATATCCGGACTGAGCGTGATCACAACAGGTTCATCATCACTCAGCGTAACTTCCTGTGCTTTGTAGCCTACAAAAGAGGCAATGATGGTGACAGGAAGTTCTTGATCTGTAAGTTTCAGGGAAAAGGTACCATCCACATCGGTAATCGTACCTGAAGCAGCACCTTTCACCTGAATAGTGGCTCCTGGCAGACCTACACCTGTATCGTCATTTACGGTACCTGAAAGTACGGTATTCTGAGCCAGAGCTGCCGTAGAAAATATCATCATACAGATGCTCAGCCAAGTGCGGTAACTGCTGCCAAGTGATGCAGCAGTTACCAGGTTGATGGTCATCAATTTTTTAGGTAAGGATCTTAACATAAAGGTTTGTTTGCGTTAAAAAAATCATCCGGTAACACACAGGTTACAGGGACAATGCAAACTTGCTTGTCTATTCAGCCTTTATGAATTTTTCCTGACTTCAGGTAAATATTTCTCAATAATAGAATCGCTTAACCTCCTGATATTCAAATATTTTTAAAAGAAAACGATTTCATTTTAAGTAAATAAAAAGTAAAGCCAAATGAGAACGTTTCGGCCTACTCGAAGGTCTTGATGTCCATTAGGCGAGTTTCAAACTCCTCCTTAGAGAGTTTTGAGAGACCTTTTACCTTGTTTTTGTAGTTGTAAATGGTGCGAACAGAGTAACCAAGGATGCTGGCGATTTGCTCATGCTCTGTGATACCTATGCGAATCAGTGCAAAAATCCGCAACTCTGTGGGTAACGGATCTTTCTCGCCAACACGAAACTGATTATCCTCCTCAAAAAAAGAATTGAAATAAGTGATAAAGTTGGGAAACAACCTCAGAAAGATTTCGTCGAACTGACGGTTGAGGCGCTCTGTTTCACTCTCCAGATCAAACTGTTTGAGGGTGTACCTTAGATCATCATACTTTTTTTCGATGATCTTTTTACTGATGCTCTTTTTGAACTTATCAAGCTTTTGGAGGTATTCCGAATCTTTAGCAAACGAATGACCTACATATTCTTCTTTGATGGTATTGGATTCCAGAAGTTTATCATTCAGATCACTTAAGTTATCATAGGCCAAAGAAAGGTTACGTTTGGTTTCCTGAAGCCGTCGATATTGCCGCAAAATAATGAATACAAAAACCACAATGAGGAAAGCCAAAATACTTACCACAATCAAATAGCTCATGAGCTTTTTGCTGCGGGACCGCTCATCCAACAATTTGGCACTTTCAATAAGTGGAAGCAAAGTAGAAACTTGTATTACCCGTTGTTTGGCCCCGTAGAATTCAGCATTACGTGCTGCCTGATGGATATACCTGGATGCAGCCTGAACATTCCCCCTCTGATACATCAATCCTGCCAGTTCAAAAGTGGCAACTGCCTCCCGGGTGGCTGATTTTATATCTGCTATAGCCGAACGGATAATCATATCCACATATTCCTGTCTGTCTCCCAATGCCTCATTGATCTTGCCCAAAGAGTAATAAGCCATCGCATACTGGTGCTGTGATATTTCAAACTTATCAATCATTTGGTGAAAGTGAAATGCTGCCTCCCTGTGGTCTCCATTGGCCTGGGCCCGCAAACCACTTAACCTGTAATAATCCAACATGGATTTGTCGCAGAGCTGAATAGCAGAATCGATGTACACATTCCCCAACTTTCCATACTTTTCCACAAAATGTTCTACTCCGTCAAAATAGCTCAGATCATAATAGGTACGACCCATTGCTTCATAATAAGAAATGGCTTGTATCATTGGTAAATCACCTGACCGGATAGTCTGTAAGGTATCGAAAGCTTCTTTATACAACCCCGCAGACCTAAAGACGAAAATCATACACAAACGCGCCTCGGATACCAGTTTTTCGTCATTAATACCTCCGGCAGTATGAATCATCCTCTGTGCATACTGAAAAGCAGAATCAAATTGAAAAGAACTGTATTCAAACCACAAACCATACAGTGTGTTAAAGTATTCCATTTGATCCTTAGCGCTGTGCAATTGTGCTCGGAGAGTAGCTATGTCTTCCAGTTTTTGATCGATATAAGTATCTTCCTCAGCTATCAATACATCCAGCTGACGAAACAGGCTGTCTGTTTGGGCATATCCGTACCCTACCCCAAACAGGTGCACCAAAAAACATGTAAGCACTAAGTAAAACCTCTTCAACTTTGACCTTCTCTATTTTGAAACAATAAGCTTCAAGTACAAATATGAAGATAAATCATTGGGATTTGGCTTGATCGGAGAGTTTTCGGAGAGTATTGGGCATATGCGAATTCCACGCTACAGTAAGCAAATCTTCCAATATGGGTGCAAGAATGTCTTGTCTGTTGATTTAAGAAAAAATTCCGCTTGACTGTTGATTGAAAATAGGATAAGGGCACTTCTAAAAACCTTTTACTGGTGTCCGACTTAATTCAGAATCAGTAAAAAAAGCCTGTTCAAATGAAATGAGAAAAGGTTTTTCCTCCCGTATGTACGGGATCAAAACTACCGCTGCGGCGGACCGTCCCTACCCTGAAGGGAGAAACGAAAGCTGCCCCTTTAGGGAATTTAAGGGTGATTAGGAGGCTAATCTTTCATTTCGAAAAACCTTTTCTCGGACATCAGTAAAAACCTTTAGTGAGCACGTTTTCGAATACCTGAATTTGATCAACCAAAGTTTTAACACACTGAAGGAAGGAAATACTCCTGATAATCAATATTCTGTCTTGATGGTCTGAGCGGGAATCGGCATAAAGCCTAAGTAATGAAAGTTATTATTAAAAGAACCGGCAGAGCCCTATTTACAGAACCCTGCCGGTAATATCACTCAACAATCAATTTTCTGGTAACCGACTCATTATCTGATTGCACCTCCAGAAAATAAACCCCTGTTTGCAGTCCGGTTAGTTGCCAGTCCACTTCGGTCTTTCTTGCAAATATCTCCACTTTGACCACTTTGCCGGAAGTGTCCCGAAGTGTGATCGTAGAAACAGGTTTTTCTGCCTTGATCCAGACATGATCTCTTACAGGATTAGGATAAACTTTGATATCTGACAATTCATGGGCTGACAACACAACTTCGGTTATACTCAAATCAAATGACTGGCTAGTGGTAAGCTGACCATCGGACACATTAAAATTAATGGTCTGTAAACCTTTGTCTGCTTTTGTTGGAACTCCATACAAGAGCAACCCCTCCAGCGTTGGAGTCACACTCAGCCACTTTGGTGAATTGTTAATTGTATAGTCCAAAGCCGTATTGTCAATATCCTTTACCCTGATTGTCTGTTTGTAGATCTCGCCAACTGTGGCTCCTGGTAAATCTGTGGTCAGTACAACCGGAGGATCATCCACATTGTCCACCTGGTAAGTCACTACTTTCTTGTCTAGCTCACTGCTATCTGCTAAATTCATCAAGCGAATGGTAAAGTCTTCACTACCATACCAGTTCTCTTCCAGTATAACCACTTTTAGCATTGCACCATCTATAGTCGCCTGCAATGAATCACCTCCAGATACTGAATAGTAAACCGTGTAGTCATCAGTCTTCAGCGTATAAGCACTCAAATCCACCGGATCAAATAATCCTCCCTCTGAAGTTTTTTGAGTCGGGATATTATCCAGAAATGCATAGCTATTCACTACATGTAAAGTGAATGTTTGCTTCGTGGTATCAATGCCATCTGTCAAACTCAATGTCATCGCATAGTCACCCGTCTGGTCAACTGTCGGTGTGCCAAACAAAATCCCAAAGCCTCCATTGGCCACAAACACCAGCCAGTCCGGATTGCCTGTGATGCTCAGATTGAGGTTGGTATTGTCGATATCTGTTCCATCAACCTCATACCGGTACAGCGCTCCTGCCAGGGTCAGTGTATCCGGCTGATCAGGAAATACAGGTGCATCATTCACATTGGTCACTGTCAGTGTCACCGTGGTTGTAGCAGTCAGCTCCGCAAAGTCTTTGTGTGTGGCTGTGACCTTGAGTAGGCTCGTACCAAAATAGTTCTCATCAGGAACCGTGAAGGTCAAAAGGCTATCATCTTGCAGCTTTGGGCTCAGCGTATCTGCTCCCGAAATACTGAACACGGCCATATCTGAGCTAATTCCCCCCAGATAATCCGCCAGGTTGAGTTGGGTAAAGCCACCGCCTTCCTGAATGGTCTTGCCTGGTATAGCTCGGAATGTCGGTGACTGCACATCAATCACTTCGATGTTCATCGTGTCCCGGCCTTGAAGTTGATTCTGTGTAGTAGTGTCTGTTGCTGTAAAGATGATGTCTTGTGTACCAACCCAGATATCGGACAACATCTTGAAACTGACCGTGTCAGATTTGATGTTTGGTACAATATAGCCAGCATTTAACTCAACCGGCTCCAATGGGTCTCCAAGAATCGCATTGGACACAAAGGTGTCTGTCTCTGATACAGGTAGCACCTGCTCCATATCCGCATCATAGATTCTATAGAAAATAGCTCCTCCTGATGTGTTCTCATTCACCGTAAGAAAAAAGTACCATTGGTCTTTCACTGCGATTGCCTGTGTCTGACCCAGCAAGGTGCTGTCGGTCGCTCGGAATGCTGCCAAAGTATGGCTTGAGCCTGATAGTACTTTCCCAAAGCTCCGCACCTCACAGGTCACCGACATATTGAACTCAAAGTCAGAAGCATTTACCGACCATTTCGGATCAGCATCGGTCTCTTTGGAGTAAACCGTGTAATCCCAACTGATTCCAGTTGGATTGTTGGTAGTCAGGTAAGTGCTCAGATATATATCTGTGGGAATTCCCCCCTCGCCTACCTTCTGATCAGGAATACCAGACACTGTTGGCTTTTGCTCTTTAGGACGGACTGTAAAAACCGCCGTATCACTCACCGAAAAGGCATTGGTGGTCTGCTCCGTGGTTGTAAATATTAGCGTATCGGTTCCAGACCAGCCTGATGGATAGCTTAGTGTAGCCATGTTACTGGCGTCTATTGTCGCTTTCACATTGGTACCGCTGCTCACCGAGTAAATAACCTTATCACCATCCACACTTTTCATGTAGTGGGGCAGGTCAATACTCTGAAATCCTCCTCCATAAGCAACTATCTGATCCGGAATCCTGGCAATAAGCTCCGGCTCAAAATCATCCACTACTGTAAGCTTCAAAGTATCGCTCTCAGAATGGGTAGGGTCAGCTATAGACCTGGCTGTGAGCAGGATCTGCTCTGTCCCCAGAAAACTCGTATCACTCAGGTGTAGTGTAAGCTTTGAATTGGTTAATGACTTACTCAATATCTCTGCGGTTACCAGTAATGGTCGATCCGGCTCGCCTTCTATTCCATTGGGATTGAATGAAAATGTGGCACCTTTCAGGATTTGTCCATATTCAGCATCATAAAACACAAACTGTAGTTCTTCACCGGCTGTATTGCCATATGCCGTCAGAAAATATACCCAATCATCCTGAACCTGTTGTGCTGTGGCTACTCCATGAATCGTTCCTTCGGTATTCATTACAGCAAGGAGGTGACTGTCGCCAGAAGCAACAGTCCCCTTGCTATATACCACCGCCGTGATATTCATTTCAAACTGATAATCCGTACTCACAACACTCCAGTCCTGAGCTGCTGCCGGATGCTCAGGTTTGATAAAGTCTGCTTCCCAAAGCACTCCTGAGCCATAATTACTCAGGTCGATTCCTGCAAAATCTCCACCCAACCCAATCTTCTGATCCGGTGGGAAAGAGACCTGGGCCTGCACCAAACTTGCGTTCAGTAGCAGTGCCCAAGCCCAACCAGCAATTCTTAATATTCTCATTTCCAAACCAGCTTTTCCGTGTAAACCTTACCGCCTGTTTCAATCCGTACAAAGTAGATTCCTGACGAAAGTTTCTGACCGTTCACCTCTCTACTCAAGCTGACTTCATGCTGTCCTGTTGGTAGTTTACCAAGGCTCTGTTTTTGCAAGGTCTGTCCCATTAGATTCTGGATGGTGATATGGACTTCACCTGTTTCTACAAGGTTGAGCTGCAATGTCGTAGTTGTTGTACCCGGGTTTGGATAAATATCAAAACTCAACTTCGGCAGCTTGGCTCCCAGCACTTTGGATGTCCTCAGCACTAAAGGATCTTTGACTGTTCCATAAACCTGGTCTGCCTGGTAAGCCAGTGCCTGACCTTCGAAGGTGATTTGGTCTTTGTCTCTGGCGATCACTGGTGTCAGCACCTGGTTATTGCCATTGCTATATGCTGTCACAAAGAAGTAAAAAGCATCCTGGAAGTCCAGGTATTTGGCTTCACCAATACCTACCAATGTATTGCCGGTAAAAAGTCCCAGCACATCACCCTCCTTCACTTCAGTGCCTTCCACTTTGATGATGTAGTTGCTATTGAACTCGTATGCCGATGGCTCAAGACTCCAGCCTTCCGGCAATTGGATGTTGGTTTCTTCTGGTACCTCAATTCTTGCATTAGAGTTGTTCACTGGATAAGTCAAAGTTTGGGCCTTATTGCTAAAAATCAAATAACCCTGGTTTGGCTTCATAAAGTCCAGGCTACCAATCCAACCCTGAAAATCAACATATTGAGCAAAATCTTTCTGGCCTTTGATGATGAAATCAGCTGTGGCATTCAAACTCGACAAAGCTTCATTGATGTCCATCCCTATAGGTGGCAAAAAGCTGATCCAGTTCCAGCCACTGTCCAGCTTGATTTTTGTCGTCTCAAAATCTACCGGAATCCCAGAAACCTTCAATACATCCGGGTTAGTCAGCTTCATCCTGTAAGATTTTGTACTATCTATTTTACCCAAAGGTCCTACCCAGCCCAAACCTGGTACATACTGACTATAAGCCGACTGAGATTTGATCACATCCCCACGGGAAGTGTTCTGCATCGTACTCAGCAAATCGTTCGTTGCAGAAGATTCTGCATTCAGGTTAAAGGACACCCAGTTCCAGCCTTTGTTCAGACTGATTGATTCTACCACATTATTAGTAACTGTAATAGATGCCGGATTTGTTGGACTTCCTATGCTTACAGATTTCGCCCCGATATGATAAGTTTCAGCCACTTGTCCATACAGCTGACATCTGCTGGCATCCCACACCTGAAAGGTGATGTTCTCATCCGCTGTGCTGTTGCTGTAAACCGTCATGAACACCAGGTAAGGGTTTTCGCCAGGCACAGCAGCCAGCTCCGGTGCGTAAGTCACATTGCCCACTCCACGCAGGTCATCTCCTACAAAAGCTGCCACCATGTCGTATTCGTCTCTGGAAGTATCTCCACGAATGATCAATTCACCAGTGATTGTGGTTGAATACTCAAAATCACTCGCCATCACACTCCAGTCAGGTTCCTGGCACAGAACTCTTATATCAAAATTAAGTTTTGGTGCGCCGAAACTCGTGGCTGCTGTCACCACATCTGTATACTGGCCCCCGCTGATCTGATCGCTGATCATGAAAGTCACATCTTGTGTGGCTCCAGGTTGTAGTGAGAAACTTCTCGGGCTGGCTGTAATCCAGCTTGGCAATGCTGTTTCATCCAATGTCTGTACATCCAAAGCACCACTCAGGTTGACATTCACCGCAAATGCCCCATTGTTTTTCACCTGACGAACAAACTTCGGAGACTGTCCCTCATAAGTCACACTTTGGATATCTCCACCTTGCCAGGCTAGTTGATTCCTTTGTACTAAAAACTCCCAGGTAATCGCTTCTGTTTGTTGATTGCCGAGTTCATCAGTCATCCCAAGCACATCTACTCTAATCACCTGTCCTTCGATGTACTTGTTCTGAATATCCGGAACTATCAAGAGTTTATTTCCCTCACAAGTCACTTTGCTCGCAATAAAAAGACCTGTCTCGGTATTGCTGAGCGCTACATTATTGGCTTCACCTTGTTTTAAACTAACCGGAATACCCAGTGAGATAATATCAGCGCACTGTATATTTTCATCAAACTCAATACTGATCACATCATCTGGCCCAAGTACCTGATCAGTAGGTGAAGCTGTACCCAGCATACCAGGTGCTTTGCGATCAATCGTTCCGGTCAACACCTCTGAACTTCTTGGATTTGGAATAGCATCACAAAATGAGACTGCCCTCAATTCATAAATACCATCGTCGAGATTAGTGACATCCCAGTTCAAAACAGTGGTACCCGGATCGAGATTAGCTCGTGCCATCTCTATTGCATTGATCCATGGTTGACCTTCAATCTTTTCACGGTATTGAAGCTTCACTGTAGTGAAATCCGTGCGATCCAATACATAATCGGTCAATGTAACACTCATGGTATTGTTATTAGCCTGCGTGATTACCCAGTCATCTCCCGGATCATAAATAGTGATCGGGCTACATACTTCAATGAAGTTGACATCAAGCGACACAATGGAAGCGAAAGGGGCAAGCGGAATATTATATCCTCTTGCGTCAGCCCAGTCTTTTTCACATTCAGAATAAAGCATCATCTGCAGTCCGGAGTAATCAAATGCATTTGGTCCTTTTTCAACTGTCATGGTAGCTTCCAGTTGCTCATTAGGCTGCAGTGTAAATGAAATATGCTGATCTCCGCTCAATGGCACCCCATTCACCTTTGCGACCGCTCCATTTGGATTGCTCTCTGATAAAAGTGTTAGTAAATAAGTCCCACTCTCATTGGTTTCAGAGATATTTCCCAGATTCAATTTGAAGACTGCTGGTTGATCTTCAGGCACATTGATTGCCTGATTCTTGTCTGACGTCAACTTTACTCCTTCCCGCTTAAGTCCCCACAATCCCGGACAACTGGAGGCTGCACTAATCACATCAAATACCGGAGTGGCATATACAGGATCCTGTTTAATATTCACCGTATAATTGTCACCAAAATCATCATCCGCCAGGCTAAACCCAACAGTAGTTTCACTGGTCTTGCTGATGGTTCTTGAACTTCCGTAATTAATTGAAACACTGGCGCTAACCTCACTGGTTAGGCCATTATCGTTGATGGAAAATCCAGCAGCAACAGCAAAAGTTCTGTCAAGACTAATTTCGGTATTGAAAGTTGCTGTCTGACTCTGAGTCGTTGTAACTGTTCTTTCAAATGAGGTTCCGGCATCAAAAGATATGTTTTCTACAAATTTGGCCGCCTTTTTTAGTGAATTATTATAATCAACAAATCCCTGCCAGGTATTGGCGCTTGCAGTATCGCCAATTGCTTTCAGCTCCGGAATAATCGTACCAGTGATATGATCCTCAGAATAAATAAAAGTAGTATTAAATCCATTAGGAGCAAAAATCACCTCCTGCGTAACAGAAACCTGACATTGATTATCAATAGAAAGCACATCTGTAGTACCATAAAGTAAATTTAATGCACCTCCAACGTATACATCACTGGTCTCCTCAGTTGAGAACATATCGCTACTTGTAAATTCAAAACTAGATTCCGAATCCGATGAAAGCGTTTGTGAAGCAGAAAATGAATTGGTCATCGTAAATTCGGACTTGATTTCAGTTCCCACAGAGAAAAACGGTGAACCTGCCTCAGTTTTCAAAGACTGGCCTAATTTGGCTTCTATTGTTCCACCTGCTCCTACAGAAGATTCATAACTCATGGAAAAAGAGGAACCAATGGTTGTTCCCTTTTCCAGATAAGCACTACTCTGATCTCCCGGAGGATCACGTAAGATGATGAATGGCATTTCTGGTGCCGTAGTTGCAAAATCTACTGAACGAGGCCTGTTACCCGTTACGTAAGCCCAAACATCAAATGTGGCTTGTCTGCCAAGTGTATCCTTTGCAACTATCTGAATATTTTTCTGGTAAGGATGAGTACCTCCAGAAAGTATGTTTGGCTGTCCACCCTTAATCTGATAAACTAACTGAGTTGTATCAAAATCAATTGACTCCTGATCACGATCTGAAATATTGTCGTTGACAATGTAAGTTCCTGCCTGAACAATACATCTGGTGGCCCCATACATTTCATAAGTTTGAAAAGTAACTTCCACAAAATCATTCTGAGCAACAACCGGAGCTGAACATCCATTAGCATCCAGTCCCGTAATTTCCACATTCAGAGGAGCCCGATATATAAAATCGAAGGAACTACTTCCTTTGGAAAGATCAATATTCTCAGCGCCTTTTTGATCAAAATAGGCCTGAACATTCGGATCCGAGTGAATGACACTGGCTACATATTTGAGTGGAGGAATATTCTCGAAAATGAAGTTACCATTGGTATCAACACTTACCGTATCGGAATAGCAATAAGGACTTGTACTAATCACTACCTGTGATGTACCTCCCAAAGGAATGTGACACTCTCCTCCAACAATTCGTCCGGTGAATTTGCGAGCCTTGGTATCCTTTACAGCCATTCCTGTGAGCGGCTTATTGATCGTCGGTAGTTCGATATATCCAGGATCGAAAGTGTGATCAGCCAGTTTGTATGACAGAATCTGCCCCGTAGACCCAGGCTCAAACTCAACGGTAAACTGACCATCTTTACCGGTAAATGTTGCGGGCAAAGTAGAAGCACCATTCACCAGGATTTCTACGCTATCAGCAAAACAGTTGGTGCCGGCATATCTGATAAACCCACTTACTCCGAGCGAAGAAATGTCTGTAAAATCTACCCGGTCTACAGAGACTACAGAAGGATCCAGCGAAACATTTCTGGCGTTCGGATCAAAATCATGTGTAAAAAATTCCACATCAAGTGGAATATCATCACCATTCCAGTTGGTCACTATTGAGTCAGTTGCACTCACTTTTACCGTCTGATAATTCATGAGATTACCGGTATGATTATGAGGAGTAGCATCTGTAATCAAAGCACCCCGCCCTTCACTGATCATCCAGTAAGCCGACAATCCCAGTTTTCCATCCGCATCTACTATACCTTTTTCATTTCCCGGAATGATTTGATTCATCGTGGCGTTGATCTGGGTTTCAGTACGTGCGTAATCCCAAAGACGGATTTCGTCAAGCAGACCTTCGAAGTAGTTTGAACCTGTAGCATAAGCCACAGGATTAGAGCGGCCAATTACAGTTCTGGTCCTAATTGAATCCATCGGGCCATCGATAACCGAACCAACAGACTTTCCATCAATATAAATGGTTGCGGTTGAGCCATCATGAGCTATTGCATAATGATACCAAAATTCGTCATTATAGGCATCGGTGGAGGTAAATGTATTGAGAGACCCACCAAAACCTGAAGAGGCAACAAACTGTCCGGAAGCATTTAAGCCAATCTGAAACAATGTCTGATCGCCAGTTTCATTGGTACTTTCAAAGATGACCATGTCCTTGCCACTCACTCCGGTTTTGAACCACCCTTCTAAAGTCAGCGCATTTTTCAAGGTAATCCTGTCCAGCTCAAATGAGACAAAATCATTGGTTCCGTCGAATTTCAGAGACGATCCAATGGAGGATTTCTTACTTGGTGTTGCCGCAAAAGTGGTTCCGTTTCCATAATAGATCCCTTTGATGATATAATCTCCACCTTCATCAGTATAGGCACCTAATTTTGCAGGAGATATGAAATCCGATCGATCTATTCCACAGATGTAACCTTCTTGTCTTTGACTCACTGGATTATCTGCGAAATCAAATAATTTCTCACTAATCTGTTCGTCAAATTTCCAGTAGGAACGAAGGTATGTTTCCTCGCCAGTTAGCGTGATACCTTTGTATTTGCGAATCTCAGTACGTTTGCGACCTACTTTCCATAACCGGAATTCATCCAGATAACCGGAAAAATAACCGGAATAATTTTTAGGTCCGTTTTTGCCAAATTCAAGTTCTACCGGACGTGCTATAGGCTTTTCTTTAACCCCTTGTGCCACCCGCTGACCGTCAACATAGAGAAATACATCAGCAGTATCATACACAGCCGCAAAATGATGCCAGTCCCTTGAAAACTGATCCAGGTTATAACCATTCTTTGAAACCAATTCTACACCCGTACCATCTGCATTTCCGTCATGATAATAGTGAACTTTTCCATTGGCATCTAACGATATCTTTACGACCGGGGTACTCGTACCTGAATCTACTGCAACAAACATGGTTTGGTCCTTCACAGCCACATTTCGCCACCAACCTTCTACTGTATAATATTCCCCGATAGTCAACTCCTGATCCACGAAATATGCATAGGCAGAAGTACCGTTAAGATTTAAAGAACGACCCAAGTTTGGCGTTAAGGTAACTTGCACATCGGCAACAGGAGCCCCAAGCCTTGATTGTACCTTACCTGTAATTCTTCCATTGGGGTTAAGAAAGCCCATAGCCTGAATAGGCCTGGCGTCACCCAGATCATTAGAAGTTACGATCTCGTAGGTATAAAATTCACCCGGGAATACATTAAAATCTACGTATGAAGTTTGCTTGAGTGGCACTGTGGTGAGTAGTCTTCCGTTACGGAATATTTGAGTCAATTGCTCTGTGACAACCGGGCCTTTCAGGTCATCCACCACTTCCCAGCTCACTTCTATTCGATCCAGAAATTCACCCTGAGAAGCATTCACAATAGGTGCCTGCGGTTCCAACAAATAATATCCCCAAAATCCTGCTCTTTCAGAGATCCCCTGGTTTTTACTACCAGATGCTCCCATATAACTCTGACCAATAGTAATCTGGATACTTTGATCATCAGAACTTAAGTATCCTGCATTTCCTGCATTAAGAGTTACATTGGAAATGGAGTAATTGATATCGTCTTTACAGTCTGTCTGCCCTTTGGCCATCGGGCCATATAGTAAGAGACCAAAACTTAACAATAGATATTTCTCTATCCTTTTCATTGTTTGCAATGTTTAAGTTGAGAAATATTATTGCTTGCCAATCAAGAGTGACTGAACTGGTTTGTCATTGGTCTGGTTTTCCAGTAGAATATTGAGCTTGGCTTCCAGGATATCTACTTTCTTGAGTTTGTCTTTTAGTGATTCGTTTTCAGCTTTTAGGTCAGCAATCAATTGCTGCTGCTTTTCCAATTGCCTGGCAAGCTCCTGGGTTGCAGATACATTGAGCATGGAGATGGCATCATAGTCTACAGTCCTGAAGTCATCCACTTTTTTTCCAAAGACAAATACCTTTTTCATCTCGACATCTGAAGATACCACAAACTCATATTCATTGTTGATTGTAACAACTTCTTTGGAAACCTCTCCTTTGTCAGTGATCAATTTTACAAGGTCTCCAATTTGAAAGTCAATAACCTTATCAACTGTGATCGTGGATTTATGGGTAGATGCGTTGAACTCATTCGATATTGCCGGACGATATACAGAAGGAATAAAATTCTTGGTTAGACTTACTGCATCAGGCAAAACCTCTTCTACCTGCTGCGCAATCACTTTCTTATAAATTTTATCTCCCTGAGCAATAGAATCAATCATTTGATAATCAGTAACCTTGATCTTCTTCAGCAATTCCAGGTCTTTGCTGTTATCACTTACAGCAAAGTTCTTCTTTATTCTTTGATCAGAAAAAAGTATAAGTTCAGGGGTAGCTATTACATTTGATGCAGATATAGAAACATTGGCATAGTGTGGAAACTGGGCATCATTACCATTACCCACAAAATTTCTACCAACCCCAAATGAACCTTCCGTATATCCATCTTTGGATGAGTTTGTATGAAGGAAGTAAGCCCCATAATCCGTAACATTTGTAAAACCTCCTACTACCAATTTTCCAGCGGTTGGATTAACATCTCCGATACCAACGTTTCCATTGGCAAAAGTCATCGCATCACCATTTGCGGCATTCCCTACTGAACCAATTCTAAAACCTTCATCTACAGCATTTAAATACCAATAATTAATATTGGTATCATAATCCGCAGCTGTAAATAACTGCAATTCACCACCTTGATTATCTCCTGTTCCGGCTCCTTTCAGGGCAATTGTACTTTGTCCTCCAGTATCCTCTTGACCCACGGTTAATGTAATGTTATCTCCTCCGGCTCCCATCCAGATATCACCACCAAGTGTATTAAGCCACAAAGTGTTAGCAGCTCCATTGTTTCTGGCCTGAATATCATTGTCATCAAAAACCATATTGCTGCTATCGTCACCTCCTAGAGTCAATGCACCTGGATTTGTTAAACTCAATTGACCAAAACTGGAAACATGAAGTCTTGATGTTGGTGAACTATATCCAATTCCAACTTTTCCTTCGCTGGTAAACTTGGCAACGTCACCATATCCTAAAGCTCCGATACGGAAATCATCTTCAAAAATATCCAGGTAATAGTAGTCGATTATGTTGTCAAATTCTGCTGACGTGTAAAGATCTAACTCAGCTCCCTCACCAGTGGCAGGTCCGTAAAAAGTAGCTCCTCCAAAAGTTTGATCATCAACTCCAAAATATCCATAATTAGCGAGAACACTATTGGCAGCTTGTACCTGATCTGATGAATATAGGAGCCCTGCATTTACCCTACCTCCGATATCTACAGTACCATCACCTCCAATATTCAATCTGTTTGCACCAGCCGTCTGATCATAGAAATACAATGAACCCGATCCATCGTTACTACCAGTAGCTGTCATCTCCCAGTTATGGCCGGTACTATGAATTTGAATTCCGGCTCCATTTGGATCATTCCCCTTGAATTCAGTCATAAAAAAATCATCAGTTTCCAGATCTAAAGCATTATCCGGTCCTTGTACCCCAATTCCAAAATTTCCATTGTTGTTTAGCTGTGCTTTTAACTGGCCCGCAATCTGAAGGTTGATATTACCACTCCCCATAGCATCTTTATCTGCATTGATATTGATGCTGGTTGGATTCAATAAAGAAGCTGCTGGCCCTCCAAATTCGGCAGTGTTTAAAGAGGTACCATCATTGAAGACAATTCTACCATCAGGGCCTTCCAGCTTTAAAGCTCCTTTTTTCACGATGATGCTGTCACGGTTCAAAACCACGTTTCCTGTGGATGGAAACTTATTCTCCTGACCCATGATTGCCTTGGAATAAGGATATACTCCAAGCACAATTCTTGGAGACATCTCCGGATAGTTATCCACTGTTACTCCTACATAATAAGTGGTATCAAATGCCAAACTTCCAAATGAAGTATTGGCTCCCAGATTGGCTTGAAAAACACCATGATTTGTTTGTAAGCTTGGGTAGTTTTCCTGCCAAAGAGCAGATCCTCCTGATGCCTGGTTATAAATGGCAAATGTTATGTTGTGTGCTCCGTCATCCACAGAGCGACCGTTCGGATCACGAAGTACTCCCTGAACGGAAATGGTTTGCGCCTGAGTAGCCAAAGCTCCCAACAAAAACACGAAGGCAGTAAATAATTTTTTCATAGGTAAGATTGAGTGTTGATTGATATTAATTGCGTCATTTTCTGACCAACTAAATAAGACTCTCTCACTCTTCTTAGAAAATTTTCACCTACGACAAAAGCACGACATAGGATTTTTTGTCGACCAAACTGATGTTTTAAAAGACCAAGCAGTAATTATCACAGATTAATATATTACTCAGTTTACAACCGCAATACATCCTGATTCATTGAATTATGACTTTGAATGATCAAATCAACAAAGCAAACTTTAAAATGAACACTAATAACAACCGTAAATTAGCATTACCATCACTAGGCACTTTGCTTGAATTGAGAGTCAGACTTTTACAGAAATTACAAAGTTCTTCTACAAAAAAATAATGTCTTTGAATTCATTTTATCAATAATTCATTATTACGACTTTTGTACGACACCAACGATATAAGCTAATTATTTTGAAAAGCTATTTGTGGCTAGTTTTCATTTTATCTCCAGCTGTGGTTTTCGCTCAATCTGCCCGTGTTGATGAAATCTATAAACTGAAAGCACAATTGAAGTCCGGCAACTCTGTTTCAACGCAAACCAAATTGTATTGCGAACTGGGACATAAGTATTTTCAGTTCGATATTGACTCCTGCGAGTTCTACAGCAGAAAGGCTTTGCAAAATGTGAAAAAGATGCCTTTGGATTATCAGGGAGAAATCTACGAACTCTATGCCGAAATGCTCTCTTTGAGATATGGACCAGACATCCAGCTTTATCTGGACAGTGCCAGAAATGCTTTTGAGCAGTCTGACAGAATGCAACGGGTAGTTGACGTCATCGCTAAGATGTGCGCAGTACAGTCTGATCAGCACGGTATAGATTATTACCTGAGTCTGGCCAGACAAGGAGAGCAAACCTCCAGAAAGATTGGTTATGATGCAGGGCTGGCATACATGCTTTATATAGAAGGGATGCTTCAGCTTAAGAGAAACAATAATGAAGAAGCGGCAGAGGCTCTGTTTAAAGAGTCTATGGAAGTCCACCTGAAAATCCAGCACAAAAACCCTTCAGCCTTGATCAGTGAGATGGGCAACCTCTATTACAGAGATGGCAGGTACGCCACTGCCTTAGAAACATATGCCAAAGCCATTCCCTACTTAAAAGCTTCGGACGACATCTATGGTTTCAGCTATATCTATACCCACATGGCACTGGCACAAGCTGGCGAAGGGCAACTTGATATGGCGCTTCAGTTCATAGATTTATCTATACAGTATCGAGAGCAAGCCAAGGATATTGGTGGTTTATTATTCAGTAATTTGGAAAGAGGCATTTTACTACTGGATCGTGGTGAACTAAATAGGGCTGAAAAAGCCAAAGTGCTCATAGATTCTCTGAACAAGGAGGGTAAATATTTCACCGATATCATAGCTCTGTTTGTGGGAAAGCTGCTAATGACTCAGGGTGAGTACGATCAGGCCATTCAGTTTCTTAACAAAGAAATCAGTAAACTGGAATCTGGCAATGATTTATCAGCGTACAGGCTGAATTTCACACTGGCTCAGTTATACTATCGGGTTAAAGATGATAAGAACTTCAACCTTGTAATTGAGCAATGTTTCGTATTAGCCGATAAACTTCACAATCAGGTCTTCAAAGTTCAACTCAACCTCCTGATTGCCCAGTACAATATAGAAGAGGATATATTGGAGCCTACTTTAAGAAATCTGGAAAACCTGCTGGGATCATTTGACTATCATCAGTCTCCGGTAGTAGCTGCCCAGCTGCTGGGCTGGACCATGATCATCAACAAAAGACTCGCCCGATATGACAGAGCTTTTGACTTGCTCAATGAGCTGAAAAATATCCTTAAAAAAGAGGAAAAATACTCGAAACATACTCAACTCAGCAAAATTGTGGGGGATTTTGAGGCCATGTTTTTAAAAGATGAGCTGAGGCTTTCGGTAGCAAATAAGCAAAAAAGGCTTTATCTGATCACCACACTTGCAGCTCTGCTTCTGGTCAGTAGTTCGTTTGTTCTGCTGTTGTTCCGAAAGAATCATCTGGATAAAAAACTTCTGGCTGAAACCCGAGAAAACATGCGTTTGATATCTGTCAATGAAAAGCTCACCAAGCTGAAATTTGAGGAGTTCAGAAGTCAATCGGAAGAAGAAAAACGAGAGTTATTTGTATCGCTGGATGAAAAAGAGGATCAATTGGAACAACTTAATACCGATATCCAAAAAGCGGAATCTTCTCTGATCCAAAAAGAAGAGAGACTCAATCACCTTCTCTCCATGCAAATGCAAAAAACCGAGCTTACCAGGCAGGTATATGATGAAATCAATGCTCTGAAACGTCATAATGGAGACATCTCAGAACTTAGCCGTGAGATCAAGGAAAAACTGGATGCAGGAAATGGTTGGCACAACTTCAGCGTACATTTTGAAAACGTATATCCGGAGTTTTTCACCAAGCTGAGATCCAACTTTCCTATGCTTACCAGCAATGAGCAAAGAATCAGTGCCTTCATTAAGATGGGCTTGAAAAACAAGGAAATCGCAGCTATCAACGGAGTATCCAGCCGAGCTGTGGAAAAAGCCAGAGAGCGCATGAAAAAGAAAATGGAAGTAGAAGATCTGCGAAATACGATATTGGAAATATAGATTTCTAAAGTATTACAGGTTTTTACGTCTTAACCTCTTACGACATCTATCATCGCTTTGATCACTTTAGTTTCCGGCTTGGTCCAGCTTTCAAAAACCTTCGGAATGTCATGCATTGGTGCGCGATGAGTGATCCATGGATTGATATCTACCTTGCCTTCTTCGATCAGCTGAATGATCTCATCAAAATCTCTGCTCATGGCATTACGACTGGCAAAGAGGGTGAGTTCTTTTTTGTGGAAGGACGGATCGTGAAAGTTTACATCACCCTGAAACAATCCAATAAAAACCAGCTTACCACCATGCGAAGGCCATTGAAAAGCACTCATCATTGATTTAGGATTTCCTGTAGCATCAAAAACAATAGTTGGTAAATCTCCATCAAAAAGCACCCTCATTGCCTGTTCCGGCACTTCTTGCGTTAGATTAATAGAGCCATCCACGCCCATCGCCGAAGTACAAAAATCCAGTCTATCTTGATTGATATCCATCACCACTGTTTTGGCTCCGGCTACTTTGGAGAATTGCATGGTTGCCAAACCAATGGGTCCAGCTCCTATTACCAATACCTTGTCTGAAGCCTTGGTTTCGGCTCTTTGTACGGCATGATAGCCAATAGCCAGTGTCTCTACCAGTGCCAGCTGATCATAGCTTAATTTTGATGAAGTGTGCAAATACCTGGCTGGCACCTTGGCGAATTCCTGCATACCACCATCCGCGTGTACGCCAAAGACCGATATATACTCTCCGCAGTTGGGCTTACCATTGCGTACAGCTTGTCCTTCCTGTATGTTAAAATATGGCTCCAGACTACATTTATTACCAACTGTGACATTGGTGACATCTGCTCCAATTTTGACAACTTCCAGTCCCAGTTCATGACCGAGTACACGTGGATATGAAAAAAATGGCTGATTGCCACCAAATGCATGAATATCTGTACCACAGACTCCCACTCGATGTACTTTTACCAAAGCCTCGTCTGAAGCAACTTGTTGGTCAAAATCTACATCTATGAGCTGCAAATCGCCCGGTTCATTCAATATCAGTCTTTTCATCTCTTGAATTTGTCTTTTTGAATTTGGTGCTAGGCTTTTGGTCTTTAAATATTGGGTATTGGGTATTGGGTATTGGGTATTGGGTATTGGGTATTGGGTATTAAACACTTTAATTATTCAGTAATTAACATTCAACAATTTTTAATCTACTTTTCACCATTTAACCATTTACCATTTCACCATTTACCACTATCAGGCATTTCCACCCAAAGCACGATCGAGATGAACATAACCTCCATCTACAAAAACATGCTGACCAGTAGTATGTGATGATTTATCTGAAATAAGGAAAAGCACCATATTACCAATCTCCTCAGGATCGGTCATACGTTTTTCAAAAGGAATTTTTTCCACAATCTTTTTGAGCTTCTCTTCGCCATTTTCCAGGGTTTTCAGCCAGTTGTCATAAGCAGGTGTCCAGCTCTCTGCAATGATCATACAATTTACACGAATGTTATACGGTAACAAATCCACTGCCCACTCGCGTGTCAGTGCCAGCACCCCTCCTTTAGCTGCCGCATAACCAGAAGTGCCTCCCTGCCCTGTAACAGAAACCTTAGATCCAATATTGAGAATATTCCCTTTAGATGCTTTGAGATGAGGAAGCGCATATTTCACTAGCAGAAAGTAACTCACCAAATTGAGCTTCAGTGAATTCATAAAATCCTCCACGGAAGAATCCAGGCTCGCTCCATCGTTCACGCCAACATTGTTGATCACCACATCGATGCACCCATACTTATCAGCAATCTGCTTCACCGCTGCTTCCATTTGCTCAGGCTGTGTTACATCTGTTTGGATGAAGATGGCATCAATACCTTTTTTTTGAAGCGCTTCCGCATAACCAAATCCCCGATCATTGCGATCGATCAATGCGGGAATAGCACCTTCAGCAGCCAGCATATGTACCATCGTTTCTCCAATACTGCCTTCAATCCCGGCAGAACCGGAAATAGCTACTATTTTACCTTTGAGATTTAAGTCCATGATTCAAAATTCAACCAATTATTATCCGGTAAAATTGATAAAGAAACCCCAAACCCAAGGTACACTTATGTATTATTCAGGGTGCCAAAATTCAAAAATTGAAATTAGATGATTGACACGAGTCACAATGTGAAAGATCCTTTGGAAGACCTTCTACAATCCGTTGAAGCTATTCTACTGGCTTACGTTCAGGCATAACTTGGAAGGCTTGAAACAAACCAGAAATGCTAACGACGTAGCTGCAACTCAGAAAATCCTGCTGGTTTGTATATGGTACAAAAAGTTACAGCGGTTTTTGATACCGGAGAGACCAATAAAAAGTTTTTTTGTGTTTATGAAAACTTCAAATCGCTATTATTATAAATATCGGTGTGGCAGTAACAGGCAAAACTATACTGGAAACTTTTGACCGACTGGAAATGGTAGAATTCAGCGCTTCTTCTTTGATTGAAAGTACATTATTAGGAGATTTGATCGCCATTGGCGAACAGGAAATCAACGAACTCACAGACAAATTCTTAAAATAAATGGTGGAGGGAAAAGTAGGCTTATTCATCCCATGTTATATCGACCAGTTTTATCCTCAGGTAGGAATCGCTACCCTGGAGTTGCTGGAAAAACTGGGGTGTGATGTCCATTACCCAGCCAATCAGACCTGTTGTGGTCAGCCCACAGACAACTCCGGTTATGCCAAAGAAAATGCAGCAATTGATGAGCTTTTTGTCGATAATTTCTCGGGATACGATTATATCGTTTGTCCATCCGGAAGCTGTTCACTCCACATAAAGGACCATTTGCATTCTGCCCAACATCCGGAACAAGCCACTACGGTTCGCCAACGAACTTATGAGCTAGTGGAGTTCCTAACAGATGTACTGAAGATTAAAAATCTTGAAACTTCCTTTCCACATAAAGTAGGCTATCATGCAAGCTGTCACGGCTTACGCGGCCTGAGACTTGGAAGCTCTACAGAAAGAAATGTTGCGCCTTTCAGTAAATCGGAAGATCTGCTGAAAATGGTCAAAAACATTGAACTGGTAAACCTGGACATGACTACTGAATGCTGCGGTTTTGGCGGCACATTTGCAGTACTGGAAGAAGCCCTTTCGGTAAAAATGGGCAAAGACCGAGTAGCGGATCACCTGAGACATGAAGCTGAAGTGATCACCGGCAATGACATGAGCTGCCTCATGCACATGGAAGGCATCATCAACCGTAATGGTTTACCCATCAAAGTGAAACACATCGCAGAGATTTTAAACGGAACCGCGCTATGAGTCACGCAGAGAAAACAGCCGAATTTCTGAAAGATGAAGCCAAAACCAACTGGCATAACGAAACGCTCTGGTGGGTGCGCAGCAAGCGTGATCTCTCATCCAAACTAATTCCCGAATGGGAAGAGCTTCGGGAGCTGGCTTCCAGCGTCAAAAACAATGTGATGTCTCAGCTGGATGTGTACCTGGAGCAGTTTGAACAAAATGCGCTGGCAAATGGCATCAATGTGCATTGGGCTGAAACCGGCGAAGAGCACAACCAGATCGTACAAAGCATCCTGGACAAACACAATGCTCAGCGTATTGTCAAGAGTAAATCCATTCTCACAGAAGAATGTCACCTCAATGAACACCTGGAGAAAACCGGATTCGAAGTAGTAGATACGGATTTGGGTGAGCGCATCGTGCAGTTTGCCAAGCAGCCACCAAGCCACATTGTGCTGCCGGCCATTCACATGAAGAAGGAAGAGATTTCGGAGCTCTTTCATGAACACCTGCATACAGAAGAGGGCAATAATGATCCACAGTACCTTACGGAAGCTGCAAGAAATCATTTACGGGAAAAATTTCTCAAAGCAGATATAGCCATCACAGGTGTGAACTTTGGGATAGCGGAAACAGGTGGTTTTGTGGTATGTACCAATGAAGGGAATGCCGATATGGGTGTGCATTTGGCACCCGTTCACATAGCTTGTATGGGTATCGAAAAACTAATCCCTCGCTTTCAGGACCTGGGTATCTTCACCAGATTGCTAGCGAGAAGTGCCACCGGCCAGCCAATTACAAACTATACCAGCCACTTTCACAAACCTCGCGAAGGCCAGGAAATGCATATTATTCTGGTAGATAATGGTCGTGCAAAGCAACTGGGTAGAGAACAATTCCGCGACAGTTTGAAATGTATTCGCTGTGGAGCCTGCATGAACACCTGCCCGATCTACCGACGCAGTGGAGGTTACAGCTATGGATCTACCGTTCCAGGACCGATTGGCTCCATCCTCTCCCCTGGATTTGACCTGAAGAAACATAAATCATTGCCTTTTGCCTCGACACTTTGTGGATCGTGCTCAGATGTGTGCCCGGTAAAGATCAACATCCACGAGCAGCTTTACGAATGGCGACAAGTTATTGCCCGTGAGGGTCTGGATGACCTGCCCAAGCGTTTTTCCATGAAAATAGCTGGTCAGGTGCTGGCTTCACCCAAGTTGTATTTTACAATGGGTAAAATGGCACGATTCAGTCTAAAAACCTTACCAAAAGCACTGATCAACAATCCGCTGAATGCCTGGGGCAAACAGCGCGACCTGCCAGAGCCGCCAAAAGAGAGTTTTAAGGAATGGTACAAAAAGAATCGGTCATGAGCAGCAAATCCAACATCCTGAACCGCATCAAGGCCCTGAAACTGGAAGCTACTCCCTTGCCGGAGTTGCCTACATTTGATCATGATGGCGATCTGGTCGCACGCTTTAGGCAATCGCTGGAGGCAAACCACGTGACAGTCGTAGATGCAACTGATGCAGACCTGACCGAAACACTGCAACAGCGCCTGGCGGATTATTCCAACATTTACTCCTGCATCGATGAAGTACCAATTTCCACCATGAATCCGGAAGACTTACAGAAAGACACCCAACTTGACCAGGTTGAAGCCGTGATTGTACGGGGTGAAGTAGCAGCTTCTGAAAATGGAGCTATCTGGCTGCCAGAAGAAAATGTAGAACAGCGTATCCTTTCTTTCATCACCTTGCACTTTTTTGTAGTTGTCCAAAAATCCAACATTGTCGCCAACATGCACCAGGCTTACGCCCGTATTCAGAACATTCCCGGATTTGGACTGTTTGTTGCGGGCCCTTCCAAGACTGCCGACATAGAACAATCTCTCGTGATCGGTGCCCATGGTCCCAAGAAAATGACAGTGGTATTGGTGTAAGGCTTGGGAGCATTTGCAATGCTCCTGTGATCTTCGAGCTTCATTTGAAATGAAGCTGATGGCTACTAATTCATACAAATGAATATCAAAGCTTACGAGGACAATGCAATTGTCCTTGAAGGAATGAATATTCCGAGATTAAATACAACGAAACGCTTCTGAAGAAGAAAACATTGTATTGAAGGTTTTGCATAAGCAAGACAATCAATCATTTGTCAGGGATAATACAATTTGAATGTTTTAGCTAACAGGGTGTTATATTCTTTCGTTCTTTTAAGGGAACATAAAAAATATACTCATTATGAAAGCAATATGGAATGGTCAGGTCATTGCAGAAAGTGACGACATTGTTGAAATAGAAGGGAACAAATACTTTCCGGAATCAAGTGTCAGAAAGGACTATTTATTATCAAGTGATACGCATACCGTTTGTCCATGGAAAGGCACGGCAAGCTATCACACGCTGAAAGTAGACGGTAAAGAAAATAAAGATGCTGCGTGGTATTACCCCACCCCTAGCGAACTGGCCAAAACCATCAAAAACAGGGTGGCCTTCTGGAAAGGTGTGGAAATTGTGGATTGAGCCACGTCTTTGTATATTTATTTCTATTCAATCCCACTTAAATGTCAATTCAAAGACTAAAAATACCCAACTCAAAAGGTAGGATACTCAACGCTTATTTGGAGTTACCTGCCAACCAAAAGCCCAATCATTACGCTGTTTTTGCACATTGTTTTACATGCACCAGCAACTTTTCGGCAGAAAAAAATATTACCAGATCATTGTCCCGCCTGGGCTTTGGTGTCTTAAGATTTGATTTTACAGGATTAGGCGCCAGTGAGGGCGAGTTTGCAGAAAGCCACTTCTCAGCTAACGTAGCAGACCTGGTAGATGTACATCAATACATGAAGAAGGAATACCAGGCGCCAACATTACTTGTAGGTCATTCTCTTGGAGGAGCTGCTGTACTGGCCGCAGCAGCTCAAATCAAAGATATCAAGGCTATTGCCACCGTTGGAGCTCCGGCTGAAGTGTCTCATGTCCGAAAACTGTTTGCAGACCAATTAAACGGTGAGACCATCCATGGAAATACTGAAGTGAGTATCGGTGGAAGGCCTTTCCGGATCAATGATGACTTCTTACGGGAGATGGATAATACCGACTTACCTGCGATTGTGAAGTCTCTGAAAAAACCGCTCTTGATCATGCATGCGCCTTTGGATAAAATCGTCGGTATAGAAAATGCACAGAAGCTTTACGATCATGCTTTTCACCCAAAAAGTTTTGTCTCACTGGATGGTGCCGATCACTTGTTGAGTGAACAAAATGACAGTGAATATGTTGGGGAAGTAATTGGGACGTGGGTCAAACGGTATTTACCAAAAGCTGAAAATAGAATGCTGGATGCTGAAGGGGAACAAGTTGTGGGACATCTGAATCTCATGGAAGACAATTTCACAACCTCCATACAGACCAGAAATCACGAGCTTGTAGCAGATGAACCGGCAGATATCGGTGGAAATGATTTTGGACCTTCACCCTACGAACTCTTAAATGCAGCTTTAATTGCCTGTACAGCTATGACTGTCAAAATGTATGCACGTAGAAAGGAATGGGACTTAAAAGAAGTTTACGTGTACACTACGCATTCAAAAAAGCATGGTGAAGACTTCAATCTGGGAGTAGCAGGCGATACAAAAATTGATCACATTTCTAAAAAGCTTCGATTCATTGGGAACCTGACAGAGGAACAGAATACGCGTTTAAAAGAAATCGCTGCTAAATGTCCTGTTCATCAGACATTGCTAAAACAGGTTATTATTGACACATCACTCATCAAAGATTCTAATTAATGCATACTACTACCGTCTACCACACTAAGGATGAGGTGGCTGTTCGTTATCAACGCATCCGTCAGCAAAGTGAAGCCATTTGCAAACCTCTAGCCAATGAGGACTACTCTGTGCAACCCACCGTAGATGTATCTCCTCCAAAATGGCATCTGGCTCATACCACCTGGTTTTTTGAGCAATTTGTGCTAACCACATATCTTCCTGATTACCATGTATACGATGAAGACTTTTCATACCTCTTCAATAGTTATTACAACAATGTGGGAAAGCGCGTATTAAGACCCAATCGCGGACTAATGACACGGCCTTCAGTAGAAGAAATACATGCCTATCGCCAATATGTGGATACTCAAATCTTGAGATTGCTGGAAAGAAACAACAGCGAAGAGATGCTCAACACACTGGAAATAGGGCTCAATCACGAAGAACAGCACCAGGAATTATTGGTGTATGACATCAAATATATCCTTGGACACCAACCCACTTTTCCGACGTATGATTCCAGGTTTAATCTTCAGGAAGAAAACGATTTGATGGATTTTATCTCCATGGAGGAAGGTATTTATCAGGTCGGGCATAAAGGAGACGGCTTTTGCTACGACAATGAGCTGAACAGGCACAAGGTTTACTTAAACGAATACCAAATAGCAAATCGCCTGGTCACCAACCGGGAATACCTGGAATTCATTGAAAGTGGTGGATACCAGGATTTTAACCTTTGGCATGCTGACGGATGGGACTACATCAATACAAACGAGATCAAAGCACCACTTTACTGGCACAAAGTCAATAATCAGTGGAAGTATTATGATTTTGATGGCCTCCAGGAGATCAACCTTAACTTACCGGTGATGAATGTGAGTTACTATGAGGCGTTTGCTTTTGCAGAATGGAAGGGCATGCGACTGCCTACAGAGTTTGAGTGGGAAGTTGCTGCCAGCCAGTTCTCCTGGGGAAATCTTTGGGAATGGACAGCCAGTGCATACCAGCCATACCCTGGATTTAAGAAAGCCCCGGGGGCCATTGGAGAATACAATGGTAAATTTATGGTCAATCAACAGGTACTTCGGGGAGCTTCCATGGCCACTCCTCCGGGGCATAGTCGTCCCACTTACAGAAACTTTTTTCACCCACACTTACAATGGATGTTTTCAGGTATTCGCCTGGCAAAATAAGGATTAATGTTAATAAAAGAGCAAGTCACACAATTCGAAACAGATGTCCTCCAGGGACTGAGCAAGGCTAAAAAATCATTGTCTTCAAAATACTTTTACGATGATACGGGCGATAAGTTGTTCCAGGAAATCATGAAACTGGAAGAATATTATCTTCCTGAATGTGAACTGGAAATATTGCATTCCAAAACCAGGGAAATTGCCAGATTATTACCCAATGACAATTTTCATGTGGTGGAACTTGGCGCAGGAGATGGCACCAAAACCCGCTTCTTTTTGGAGCAGTTGGTTCAAATGGGCAGGAATTTTACCTATTACCCGTTGGACATTTCCCCTGATGTTTTGGAAACCAACTCAGAGAATATTTTGCGTAGTATTCCTACGCTGAACATTCAGCCCATTGCCGGCGACTACTTCCATACCCTGAAATCACTTGATGGCCGTTCACCTAAGGTATTCCTCTTTCTGGGAAGCAACATCGGCAATTTTGATCATCAGGGAGCTTTAGATTTTCTACAAATGCTCTATAACCATCTTGTCGTCAATGATGTCTTACTCATGGGCATTGACCTTCAAAAAAATCCTCAAACCATCCTGGACGCTTATAATGACAAAAAAGGTGTTACCAAAAGGTTCAATTTGAATTTATTGGAGCGCATCAACAGGGAACTGAATGGCACATTTGATATCGAAAAATTTGATCATTACCCCTATTATGATCCGGTGAAAGGAATTACTTACAGCTACCTGGTAAGCCTTGAACAACAAACCGTACATATTGCAGATCAGCCTGTTCATTTTAAAAAGAATGAATTGATTCATACCGAAATCTCCAGAAAATTCAGCTTGAACGAAATAGATGAATTGCAGCAAGAATCCGGTTTTGAAAGCGTCTGCCATTTTCTGGATAGTCGATCCTATTTCACCGTCAGTGCTTTCAAAAAATAAAATGGATCCATACATCGGCATATTAGGGGGAGTGGGATATAAAGCAACAGTTTATGCCTATGAGCAACTGAATCAACTGTATGAAGCACTTGTTGGGAAAGGACATACCTGCCCGGTTCGCCTGCTGGCTATTGACTTCAATGAGATCAACGAATTGCTGCCACACGGAATAGTGAAGGCATCTGAAATGATGGCTCCTTATTTCGAAGAGCTGGACCAGCAGGATGTCATTGCAAACTTATTGATCAACAACACACTGCACGAGGCGCTGGACCTATATGCCTTGAAAAACCCATTGCAAAAACCGATCGGGCATGTGGGAATCCTGCTGAGAGAAAAGCTAACGGAAATCAAAGCATCCAAAGTCATGATCATCGGTTCAAAGTACACCATGAATGCTCATTATCTACCAGGTTTTGTTCCGGAAGGTATACAGGTGATTAAATCCAGTGAAAAACTACAGGATCAGGTAGATGAACTCAGAAAGGTTTTCTATGAAAGAAAAGATGAAACCCTGGCAAAAGACTGCTATCAGCAGTTGGTGAATCAAAATCCCGGAGTGGATCATTTCATAGTCGCCTGCACCGAGTTATCCATTGCTTTTGCCCCATATGTGCATAATGGCCGAATCGTTGACACCATTGATCTGCAATGTGAATTCGCCATAAGGCAACTTATATCATTTACCTAAGTAGACAATCAAATGACTTGGAAACACCTTGAAACAATAGATTTAGAAATATTGAAAACCACACGGGAAGCCCTGCACCAGGTGGTTCAGATGGTAAGCGCTGTGCCCAGAAACCTGTTGCCTCACGATCCTTCTGACAGCTCCGCAAGCCTCGAATGGAACAATCCGCTAAAAGGCCTACAGGCAAAACCTATCTTAACCGATACCGATGAAGCAATACTTGTTGGTCTCCAATTTGAGGCTTTTCGTTTATACATAGCCAATCATAATGAGGTGATTTCCAATATGGAAATGCAAGGAAAAACAGTGCTTGAGGGACTTCAATGGCTGAAAGATACTTTGGCTCAATTGGGTTTGAATAGCGATCAAATTACACTTGATCTTCCCTATAAAATTAAGGCTTATGATTACAGTCAACCCGTGACAACTGAACCGTCTGCTCTTTTGGAGTTTTCTAATCTCTTCTACAATACCCAAGACATCCTGTCGAAAATTACGTCTCAATATGAAAAGGCATCGGAGATCCGGTGCTGGCCGCATCATTTTGATATTGCGACGCTTATTACTGTGAAAACCGATGAAAAGGAAGCCACATCCAGTAGTATCGGAGTTGGACTATCTCCCGGTGATGAAGCCATTCAGGAACCCTATGTGTACGTCAATGCCTGGCCATTTATCGAGCTCCGAAAGCTTCAGACACACCCTCTGCCAAATGGATATTGGAACAAAAAGGGCTGGTCAGGAGGTGTGTTAACATATTCTGCTTTATCATCTAAAAGAAACCAGGAACAGGTTTATGTGGATTTTGTCCATGAGGTCATTTCCACTCTACTCGATGAAATGAAATATCGATAATTACAAAAATAAATATCGAAGCTTACGAGGACAATGAAATAGTCCTCAATCAAGATATGATGCGTTACAAATGAATTGCAGGGTTTAGCAGAAATAATTGTCTACCAAATTGAATATCTTTGATTATATGAAGATTCATGAAAAATCAAACACTGATTCAAAAATAGATCAAGACACCGGGTTGCCTAATAACATCCTTAAAGAGGAGTTGCTCAAAGGAGCAAAATCCCCTATAGTAAAAATGAGTATTCATGATATTTTGGAGGACGTCAAACAAAAAGGGAGAAATCACATCAAAGGAGAAATTGAGTCATAAAAATGTCTCATTTTGAAGTTTCAGAAATTGCGAAAGACGACCTTTTGGATGTGTGGCTGGACATTTACGAATTGACCAGAAACATTGAATTTGCAGACACATTTGTTGATAGTTTTATCCCTGCTTTTGAAAAAATCTCTAGAAACCCTGGAATTGGTGAAAGCAGAGAATACCTGGCTCCTAACTTCCGAAAATGGACGCATAGAAAATACATCATCTACTATACTGACCAAAAAGATTTCGTAAAGATTGAACGCATATTGTGGGGAAGAAGAATTCAGAAAATCTAATAAACCTAGATTTGGAAGTAAGAAATCTGAAGCACTTTAAATGCTTCCGTTATCTTCTAGCTTCATTGGCCGTGAAGCTACAGTGAGTGTCCTTCATTACAAATAAATATCGAAGTTTACGAGGATAATGCAACTGTCCTCAATCAAATAGCTCACAAAGACTGGAAAAATGGAATTGTTCGAAAGAGAAGCTGACCCAACAACCAACTTACTCCCTCAGGACGGAATAGTGAATTACTATGGAAAGATCTATTCACAAACTGACGCTAATGAAATATACCAGTCACTTTTGAATAGCATCAAGTGGCAGCATGATCAGGCGGTGGTCTTTGGCAAAACCATCGAAACTAAACGGATGGTTGCCTGGTATGCAGACCAACCTTTTCCCTACAGATACTCCGGCACTACCAAAGTAGCCTTGCCCTGGACAGACGAACTGAAAGCCATCAAAACTTACACGGAAAGGCAATCCGGAGAATCCTACAACTCCTGTCTGCTCAACCTCTACCAAAGTGGTGAAGAAGGTATGGCCTATCACAGCGACGGAGAGCAGGAGTTGAAGAAACATGGAGCAATCGCTTCATTGAGTTTCGGCGCAGAACGCAAGTTTTCTTTCAAGCATAAACAAACCAAAGAGCGAGTGGATCTGTGGCTGGAACATGGCAGCCTGATGGTGATGAAAGGCGCCACACAATCCTACTGGCTCCATCGACTTCCACCAACAAAGAAAATCCATACCCCGAGAGTGAATTTGACTTTTCGTCAGATCAATTCCATTGAAAAGAAATGAATTACCTCCTATCTGGAATAAAGGTAGATTCATGAAAAATGATTCCGCTATTTTCAAATTATAAGTATGATTATTAAATTCATTGTTAAAAATGCTCTTAGAACCGTCTTTAACCATGAAAAATATCTTAGAAACAACTCAGCTTGAATTTGATAAAAGCAACTTCCTGATTGATATAGTCAAACATGATTCTGGCAGACTTTACATAGAAATCAATCAGACAATCGGAAGCGAATTTGCGAGTAATCGGACTATTAAAATCAACCCGGTCTTACTTACAGGCATTATTACCGTATTAATTGATTACCAGTCAAAACTTCAAAATGATCCTGCATTTACCGGTCATATAAGTGATTCGGATCAGCTAAAAATGCAAAATCGTTATTTAAAAGGTGTCAAAATTGAAGACCTGTCTCTACAATTCGACTTGGGCCCTAATCAAATTAAGCAAATACTCAAAAACAGGGGAATACCAATTGTATCCCAAGATGCTCCCAAAAAATATTGGAAGAAAAAAAAATTTAGAAAAAGATAACGATTCGCTAAGGCCAATTCCCCAAGCCCGAAAAAAGTGTTCAACCTTCCTGAATTTGTGTTCAATTGATAACCTAAAGCACATCACCTTTGTTGTCCTATCAATTGACCTACTATCATGGCAAACGAACTGGTAAAAATTCACTCAATCAGTGAAGTCCATCAAATATTTGGCCTTGAAAAACCCAAACACCCACTCATCTCATTACTGGATGTTACCACACTGGATTTTAGTATTGTTCCACATGAACAGCGTACAGTCATGGACCTGTACAGCGTATGGATGAAAGACTCCAGCTGTGGAATGAGATACGGTCGTAATCATTATGATTTCGACAGTGGAGTGCTTGTTTTTACCGCTCCCGGTCAGGTGATCAGTGCTGCTGAGGAAGATACCGATACTTCCGAGGATACGGGATGGGTATTACTCTTTCACCCAGATTTGATCAGAAGATCTTCACTTGGTCAGAAGATTGATGAGTACACATTCTTTTCCTATGAAAACCATGAAGCCCTGCACCTTTCTGATGATGAAGAGCAAACAATTACTGATTGTGTGCTGAAAATCAGACAGGAATACGATCAGCGTATAGACAACCATAGTCAACAGGTAATCAATATTTCCCTGGAACTACTATTGAGTTACTGCTCTCGGTATTATGAGCGTCAGTTCAATACCCGCCAGAATCAGCATAAGGATGTTGTTTCAATCATCGAAAAAGAGTTGGCGAGCTATTTCAGCGGTGGAAATGCTTTGGAATACGGACCGCCAAGCATTCATTACCTGGCAGATAAGGCCAACCTTTCACCAGGCTATTTGAGTGATTTGCTCAAAAAAGAAACAGGGCGAAGTGGCAAAGATTACATTAATTATCATTTAGTGGAAAGAGGAAAAAATCTTCTCCTGGGGACTGACCAAACCGTGAATGAAGTAGCCTACAATCTTGGCTTTAACTATCCGCATTACTTCAGTCGACTATTCAAATCAAAAACAGGCATGACTCCTGTGGAATATCGCCAGCAAAATTGAAATTCAGGAAAAAGTGTTGACCATTCTGCGATCTGTGATTATTACTCAGTATTAATGAAGTCAACTTTGCTTTGACAATAACAAGAAATCAAAATGACACAAATCGATCCAACAAAACCAATATTAGTAACAGGCGCCACCGGTTATGTAGCAGGGTGGCTGGTAAAGAAACTGCTTGATGAAGGAATGACCGTTCATGCGGCCGTAAGAGATCCACAGCGAAAAGAGAAAATCGCACATCTGGACGAAATCGCTTCCACTGCAAAAGGTCAGATCAAATACTTCAAAGCAGACTTACTCAAAGAAGGTTCGTATGCTGAAGCCATGGAAGGCTGCGAGTTAGTTTATCACACAGCCTCTCCTTTTACTTCCAACTTCAAAGATCCACAAAAAGACTTGATCGATCCGGCAGTGAAAGGTACAGCTAACGTCCTGGAACAAGCCAACAAAACTTCATCCGTAAAGCGTGTGGTTGTCACAAGTAGCTGTGCGGCGATCTATACTGATGCAACGGATTGTGCAAAAGCTCCAAATGGAGTACTCACCGAAGAGATTTGGAATAGTACGGCTTCACTAAAACATCAGCCATACTCTTACTCAAAAACGCTGGCAGAGCAAAAAGCCTGGGAAATTAACAAAGGGCAAGACCGCTGGGATTTGGTGACGATCAATCCTTCTTTTGTACTGGGGCCAGCTATGAATGCTAATGGCGCTACTTCTGAAAGTATCAGTTTACTAAAGCAAATGGGTGATGGCACCATGAAATCCGGAGTTCCTAACCTGGGAATCGGTGTAGTAGATGTCCGTGATGTTGCCGAAGCACACTACGCAGCTGGCTTCACTCCTGAGGCCAAAGGGCGTCATATCACGAGTGCTCATAACACTACATTTCTTCGTCTTGCCCAAGCACTTGATCCAAAATTTGGTAGTAAATATCCTATTCCTAAAAAGGCACTTCCAAAATGGTTGTTATCAATTGTCGGTCCGATGATCAATAAATCCATTACTCGACAGTTTATCAAAAACAATGTGAATGTTCCATTCAAAGCAGACAACTCGAAAGTCCAGCAAGAACTCGGTATCACATTCCGACCGATCAATGAAATGATGGAAGACGCTTTTCAGTCTTTGATCGATCAGAAGATTATCAAAGCCAAATAAGCAACTAAATAACTCGGACAAAGAACCCGCTTTTTAAGTGGGTTCTGTCTTATTGCTACGATGCCTTAAAGCAGATTTTTGATTTTTTAGCGTTTATTCTTGAAATGATGATTTAGGTCATATTGTAGGTAAGCATCCGTTCCTACCTTAGATACATCAGCCACTCTCAGCATTAATTTTAAATTTATCAAAATTCAATGACGAGAAGAATCACCTTCTTTCTGATGCTGCTTTTGATGTTATCAGGCAGTAGCGCTATTACCGCCTTTTCTGCAGTTTCTTCTATTCAGAACGAAACTGAAATCACCGCCACCCAGCAACCCGATCCTACGGACGCAACCGAAGCTACAACTCCGGCAAAACGCGAAAAGAGTATTGACTGGTTTAGTCTTATTGTAGCTGGTAGTTATTTGCTTGGAGTTGTCGTACTGCTGCCTCTGGTTGTTTACACCAACGTAAATGAGAAAATCATCAGTGAAGGTGATCCAGAGTCTCTAAGTGAAGATGACCGTAATGACAGGTCTGCTGAAATCCTGGAAGCCATCGAAGATCAACTGACTCCTTTCGAAGATGATGACGGTAACAGTATGATCACTATTACCAAGGGCAGTCAAGCCAGATTCATGAAATATGGTCTGGATTATATCAACAAGCACCTATGCCCTACTGATCCTGAGTTGATTGATCGTGTGGAGGAATTTACTCAGGTTTATCATGATCGTGCTGACCGACATTTTACTGGCTCCAAATGGATCTTAGGGGCTGCACTTGGTTTGGTTGTGCTAATGGGAGTCATTGATATATCAATGCTCTGGAGTTCATTCATGATTATACATGCACTGGGAATTGTCTTTTACGTTCTTTCCAGCCGAACACCCAAGTATGTTTTGGAAAAACGTATGGAAAACTTTGGATCCCGAAAACTGGGAATTATGGGAGCCGTTTTTGCCGGACTTTTTGCTGGATTTAGCACCCGACATTATGTAAGCGTTAATGGAGGAGCTTATCAGCGTGATTGGGAATCTGAAGGAAACTCCTCAATAATCCTACTGTTCATCATTCTGGTTGTGGCGTTGTTTGTGGCTTTCCTTGTAGCTTTTATGGGAATTCTCAATTTCGTTCTCAACTACTCCACCTCTTTCTTGTCACCACTGAATTCTCCTGAAAAGTGGTATACTAAAAACTTTGGTGAAAACGCGGATGAACGCTTGATTACTATGTCTGCATAAGACTGTTTATTTCCCCATCCAAAATGAATATCAGGAGGTTGTCTCAAAAGGATAAGCGTATTCGGGTACCTATCTGAGATTTTTTTCATCTACAAAAAATTAGAGGCCGTTCAAAACACTTTTGAGACGGCCTCTTTTTATTTTCAGCAATTTCTACAGCCAACCGCTTCGGGCTATTTAGAAGAATTAAAAATTACTTAAAAACAACTGAAATATGATTTTAATCATTGGTTGAGTAGCATACCAATTCTAGCTTAGGCCTTGACAACATAAAGTCAACAACACACAAATCACCGTGAAAACCTATTTGCCATTATTTGATCAACTGATTCCTTTCTTCCAGAAACCTGAAGCCATTTCACCTTTCAGGCATCCTGGATTTTCTTAGGTTTTATCCTATCATTTCACGATCCATTAAGAACCTCTGGTCTCAACAATGAGTCCACTGATCACTCGTGCATTATATCACCAAATTAAATAAATACACTATGGAAAAATTGAATAAATACACTACGGAAAAATTAACAGTAAAACAACTCGAACAAGGTTTTGATGAATTGGTAAACCTGTTTCCTGAGAATGCTCAAATTCTTGAAACTCACAGAGAAGAAATCCTGACTCACATTGTCAATGACACTGCTCCAACGTCAGATTCTCCTTTATCTACTACGCTGGTGCAACCAAAGGAAATGCCTCTTGAAGCAATCAAATTGACTCAATGTGAGGAAGATATAGCCAACGTTACAGTTGATGTCATCTTCTTTGTTTGGGGATTGGTCGGTCTTCACGTTTCAGCCAAACAACAGGTAAAATCTGCTGTAATCAAAAAACTCACACCAAATAAAATGGCTAAGATTCTTGACAAGATCAATGATTTTGTAAGGAAAACCAAGGCTACTGACAAAGCTGCTAGCTTATTCAACCTCTTCCAGGAACTTTGGAATGTTGGCGTATTTGGCGCTGCTCTGTCAGTTGCTAAAAGCAAAATGTCTATTTGGGAATGGGCAAAAACTGGAGTCATTGCGCTTGCTCAGATCACTGCATGGGTGGCCTCTGGAGGAACTGCCTTTATTGCGGAAGCTGCTCTAAGTGTTATGGATGCCGAAGCTTTGATTGAAGATTCTGTAAAAGCTGTACATGACTGTGGTAACAAAAAAATACAAAGCCCAGACGAAGTGGCAGAAGTACATGGATAACAAGCACATGCCTTCTATCTAGTTTAGCCTGCGAAACTCCCGGTAGTGATATCGGGAGTTTTTTTATATGAATATACATAATTTGTATATTTTAATTAGTTTTAAGGAATGTATGTCATCAATTCTGAAACCAGAAAACAACATGCAATCGAAATTATACCTATTGAAAAATCGGATTATAGGATTATTCCAAAATCTAAATTTTGGTTTGACTGGAAACAGGAAAGTTCCTTCGAAGTATACAAGCTGGTTTTAAAGGAGAATCAGGAAATATTGGGGTTGGTATCCTTGAATAGGTTTGGCAAGGAATCAAGGATCAAAATTCGGTTATTGGCAGCATCAAAGGAAAATAGAGGTAAAAACAAAAAATATGATAGAATAACTGGGAACCTATTAGCTTTTGCCGGCATTGAATCAATTAAAGCCTATGGGGCTATGGCCTGCATCTCATTAATACCTAAAACAGCTCTAATCTCACATTATGAGGAAAAATACAGCATGTTACAAGCGGGAAAAAGTATGTTTTTGGAGGGAATGGCATTACTGGCATTGATAAACGAATATGACCATGAATAGATCTGGACATGAAATAGAGGAATTCAAAGACCTTATTGATTCGAGGGATCAATCAGATCAAGATAACTCTACCCTTGCCAGGGCAAGACAAAATCGTCAGAGAAACAGGCCTGTTCAAGAGACCAGAATGTTGAAATTGATGCAACTGAAATATCAAATGGAAGATTATATCTCCAATGGAAGCTCTTCCAGATTCTCAGAGTTCCTCAAAATGTACATAGATACGATTTACACGAATAGAAAGGACTTTGCTACTGATATAGACATCACTCCGATGGAACTATCACACGTTCTTCATGGCCGTAGAGAACCTAAGCCTTCATTTCTTCACCGCCTGATGGTCCATTCTGAAAATGCATTTAAGAATGTGACAACCTTCAATACTGAGATTTGGGCCAGATTATACTTCCTTGATAAAACCCTGTCCTTCCTAACTTCCAGCAAAGAAGCAATTCAAAACCAGGCCAAACACGTAAAAAGTAAATCCTTGAAGGTTTGAGTAGCCATAAATAACTAAAAATCATAAGCTGGTATGAAATTCATTGAATACTTAGTTTCAATAACCATAATCATGGTTTTAGTTAGTTGTCAAACCGACCAGAAACTCACCGAACTTATTGACCAAAACTCCCCAATTATTTTATTCAGTAGGCCCAGGAATATTGAATTAAATAAACCCCTAATTGATACCATCTCTGTCAACTCTGACAAATGGAATCAATTTATGAGTTTTGCATCCCGAAACTCATCTGGTTGGGAACCTACTCCTGCATCTTTCAATCCCGACTATTTATTGCGACAGGTGAATTTTCAACTCATGGGATGGGAGGGCGGAAAATATATCGTCCTTAATTACATTGATTCAAATGGACAAGCAAACCAGCTAACTAAAACTATTGACCCAGGAGAACTGAATTTTCTATTCGAGTAAAACAATACAAAAACCTTATTGCAGAGCATCTAAGATGCTCACAACCTAAAAATCTCTTCCATCGGCACCCACCTCTGATCTGGTGCTACAAAAGGTAAACGCTTTTGGTAAGTATCCATCAGCTTTTCCCATTCCTGCACTTTGGCATTGTTTTGATCCATTTCAGCTTTCTTCTCAAAAGAGAAATCGTCATCCGCCTCTATGATCATTACCAGACGATCAGCTACATTATAAATCCTCATGTCACTAATCCCGGAAGCTTTGATGCTATCAATAATCTCAGGCCAGACATGCTGGTGATACTTCTTGTATTGCTCAATCAATTGAGAATCTTCTTTCAAATCAAGAATCAGACAATAAGTTTTCATTGTAATCAGGTTTTGGGTGTTAGGATTTTGGTTTTTAGCTTAGGTTTCTTCAGTTCATATTCTTAATTGAAGTGTTGGCATTAATCAAAAAGAATGTTGAAAAACTTCAGGATATCGCTCTGTTTTCTCAGAGATTCTCTCCTTTCTCTGCGGTTAGTTTTACTTTGACTTTCTGAGAAAAACCATAATAAGCTACAACCAGAAAGCACGCCAGTGGAACGATATAGGAAACATTGATACTTCCAAAGGAATCGGAAACCTGTCCCTGAATAGCTGTAAGCACTGCACCTCCCAAAATCGCCATGATCAGTCCTGAACCGGCAATCTTCTGATGTTCTCCTGTGCCAATTAGCGCCATCCCAAAAATGGTTGGAAACATGAGTGACATACAACCCGAAATCAACACCAGCGCTACCACACCAATCATTCCACCAGTCAGCACAACTGTAGCCGTACAAACCACTGCAATCAACGAACTGGCAATCATTAGCTGAGCCGCACCAAAACGGTTCAGCAAACCGGTAAATAAAAACCTGGCCACTGTAAACACCATCAGTGAAGTAAGGTATACATTGGCCGCCTCGCTCTCATTCATTCCCAACTCCTGCATGACATACCGAATGGTAAATGACCACACTCCGATTTGCGCTCCGACATAAAAAAACTGGGCAATCACACCAAAACGATAATTGGGCATTTTGAATAAATGGCTGAAAGAAGCAAAAAGATGTATCTCGTGACCTTCTTTTACCTTTGGCATATCGGCAAACTTGATCACCAGCCAAATCACCAACAACAGGAAAGCCACTCCCACATAAGCACCCATCACTGCACTTAGCTCCTCATTTTTCATAGCCATCAGTTCAGCTTCACTCATGGATGCACGAATGGTGGCATCAGCAGTGTTTAGGTTATCCAAAATCACATATTTGCTGAGCACAACGCCAGAGATAGAACCAATTGGGTTGAAACTCTGAGCCAGGTTGAGTCGCTTGATCGATGAAGCTTCATCTCCCATCGCCAACACATAAGGATTGGCTGTTGTTTCCAGGATAGAAAGCCCGCCTGCAAGGATGAAAAGTGCCGTAAGAAAATGACCATAAACCATCGTTTGGCTGGCGGGATAAAACAGTAATGCTCCTACAATAAACATCCCTAAACCAACCAAAATGCCTGTTTTGTAGAAATACTTTTTGATCAACATGGCCGCAGGAATCGCCAGGCAAAAGTAAGAACCATAAAAAGCAATCTGTATCCAGGAGGTCTGGAAATCGCTCATACTCATGATCTTCTTAAATGCCGCCAGAAGCGTATCCGTCATGTTGTTGGCCAGCCCCCACATGAAAAACATACTGGTCACCAGTACGAATCCAAGCATGAATTTACCTTTGGTTTGTGTCATCAGTTTTAGGGTCGTTTAAGGAGTTAATAATTAAAGATGGTAAAATGCCGTAGCATTCTTACCAAACAATTTTTGCAAATCTTCGGTAGATAAGTAGCCCAAACCCTCCCGCACCAGGGAAACAATCTGATCATAAGCTCCAGCTAAAGTACAAACCGGCCAGTCGGAACCAAACATCACCCTGTCTACTCCAAAGAGTTCAATGACCGCATTGATATAAGGTTTGATCTGTTCAGGAGTCCAACTATTCCAATCAGCTTCTGTCACCAGACCTGAGACCTTTATCCATACATGTTTGTGCTGAGCAAGCTGAGCCAGATGCTTATACCAGTTATCAAACTCCAGATTCAAAATATCCGGCTTGGCACAGTGATCAATTACCAATCGCATTTCAGGAAGCTGGTCTACAAATGCAACGGCTTCTTCCAGCTGGTAATGAAAGATCAAAATGTCATATGAGTAATCGTAACCTGCAAGCTTACTTACTCCGGCAATGAATTTTGGATCGAGCATAAACCCTTTCGGTTCATCCTGCACCACATGCCGGAAACCTTTGAGCACAGAATACCCCTCATATTGTTTCAAACTGCTATCAAGATCATCTGCCCTGAGATCTATCCACCCAACCACACCTTTGATGAAATCATTCTGAGCTGCAAGGTCAAGCAAAAAAGTAGTTTCCTGAGCGGACTGGTCTGCCTGAACAGCCACCGTGCCATCCAGGTCATTGGCCTGAAGCAGTGGCCAGAGATCGGCCGGTAAATAATCTTTGCGTAGAATAGCCATATGATCCTCAATCCAGCTATGCTTTTGAGGATCATATTGCCAGAAATGCTGGTGAGCGTCAATTCTCATCACTCACCGTAAGCTTTTACATGCTGTTTGGCTTCTCCAAGTCCCTCAATACCCAACTCAATCACATCTCCGGATTTAAGGTATTTAGGAGGTTTGAAACCAAGCCCCACCCCTTCCGGAGTTCCGGTAGAAATGATGTCTCCCGGAGATAAGGTCATGAATTGGGACAAGTGACTGATCACTGTTGGAATATCGAAAATAAAATCGCTGGAACTGCCATCCTGAACCATTTCACCATTGAGCTTCAGCCACAGACGTACATTATTTGGATCAGCTATTTCATCTTTAGTCACGATGTATGGCCCAAGTGGAGCAAAAGTATCCGCACTCTTCCCTTTCACCCATTGACCGCCTCTTTCTAACTGAAATTCACGTTCACTTACGTCATTGTGCAATGCATAACCAGCCACATAGTCCATGGCTTCTTCCTTAGAAACATAGTTGGCCTTCTTGCCAATAATCACCGCCAATTCAACTTCCCAATCTGTTTTCTTACTGTTTTTAGGAATGATGATATCATCGAAAGGCCCTGAAAGACTGGATGGTGCTTTGAAGAAAACTACAGGTTCCTTAGGAATCTCCATGCCACTTTCAGCAGCATGTTTGCCGTAGTTCAAGCCAATGCAAATGATCTTTTCAGGCCTGTATATAGGTGCTGCAAACTTCGGCGCATCTATAGGAATCAGCCCTCCTTTGGCTACAATTTGAGCCAGTTTATCCAGCCCCCCTTCCGCAAAAAAGTCCTGGTCATACTCAGCAATATGTTCACTCACATCAAAATGCCCCTCTGCTGTTGCCACGCCAGTTTTGAACGTATCGCCTTGTTTGTATCTAAAAAGCTTCATGTTTAGATGTTAGAATATTATAATTTGAATGATTGATCAAGTATTGAGAGTAATAAACCCACCATCGATAGGATAGCAGCTTCCGGTGATGAATGACGCTTCGTCAGACACCAAATAAGCCACCAGGTTGGCCACTTCCTCAGGTTTGCCCATTCGTCCGATTGGCTGAGTTTTGGAGAGTTTTTCAAACATCTCTTGCTCTTTACCCGGATAGTTTTTCTTCAGAAAACCATCCACAAACGGTGTATGTACACGCCCTGGAGCTACACAATTGCATCGAATGTTGTACTCAAGGTAATCCTTAGCCACACTCATGGTCATGGTATAAACCGCTCCTTTACTCATGCTATATGCAAACCGATCCGAAATTCCAGTCAGAGAAGCCACGGATGCCATATTGATAATGGAGCCACCTTTCTCTTTCATCAGGCCAATTCCGGCCTGCAAACAATTGTAAACACCTTTAACATTGACATTATAAACCCTGTCAAAATCTTCTTCAGGAGTGGTTTCCACATTACCAACATGAGCTATTCCAGCATTATTGACCAGAATGTCTAATGATCCCGGGATTTGAACAAAGGCCTGCTTCACCGATTCCTGACTAGACACATCACACTGCACAAATACTGCCGCTCCACCTGCGGAATGGATACCGGAAACCACTTCCTTTCCTGTCTCTTCACTATATTCCAGCAAGTAGACTTTGGCCCCCTGGGACGCAAGTCGCTCACTGATTGATTTTCCTATTCCACTTCCACCGCCTGTTACTACCGCGATCTTACCTTTCAAATCAAAAATTTGCGACATTATATTTTCTGTTTACACGAATAGCTTATTGATTCTAAAAAGCATTCAGAATGAACACTTATGTTGTTATATCTAAACAACACAATTAATGACGCAAGCTACAAAATATACAGCGTAATCGTTTGCGCTAATGTGTAAAAAAAGTCATCTTTAAGGGATAACTATGTCTGGTAAAAAAGCATTTATCTATTTCAGGATGACTGAAGTTGATTAAACTTACCAAACTGTTTATCACCAATCTCATTTTGCAGAATAAGACCCAAATAAACCTATCCGAGGAGGTATGGCTTTGAAAAAGCAGAAAACAACTATACACGAGATCGCTAAAGCACTGAATACGACAGCCGCTACTGTCAGTCGTGCACTCAATAACAACCCGAGAATAAGTGATGAAATGAAGAAAAAAGTAACCAAAATGGCTGAAAAGCTTGGTTACGAACCAAACAGTATGGCCTCTTCTCTTCGCCGAGGTAAATCCAAAGTGATTGGAATCATAGTACCTTACGTAGATCGTATATTCTTCTCGTCAGTAATCAGAGGTTTAGAGGAAGAGGTGAAGAAATACGGTTATAACGTAATCATATGTCAATCATACGACAAAATCTCTAACGAAATTGATGATGTAAATGCATTGTTATCCGCACAGGTGGCTGGTGTGGTTATTTCTCTTTCCCGGGAAACCGAGACTTTGGAACATTTAAAAAAGGTTCAGAAGAACAATAAAACGCTGGTTTTGTTTGACAGAATTTCTGATGCCATAAACGCCAGTTCAGTAGTGATAGATGACTTTCAAGGTGCCTATACATCCGTCAAACACTTGATTGACAATGGATACAGAAACATAGCGTTTTATTCCGGAAATAGAAGGGTCAGTATTTTCAAAGAACGATTTAGAGGATATCAGGCTGCCCTTGATGATCACAACCTACCATTGATTCAGGAGCATATTATTGAAGTCAGAAGCGATGTGGAATTAGGAAAAGAAGCAACCGCTCAATTGATGAGCCAAAACAATAAACCTGACGCTATATTCTCATGCTCTGATTTCAGTGCATTGGGAGCAATCAAATGGCTTACAGAAAACGGATATAAGGTTCCGGAAGAGGTGGGAGTTGCTGGATTTGGAAATGACCCTTTCACCCAATACCTCTCCCCGACACTTACTTCTATAGATCAAAAAAGCATGGAGATGGGACGAACCGTCGGGCAGGTTTTCCTGGAACATGAAGAAGGTGAAAAATCTCCAGTTCACAGAAAAATATTGCTTAGCCCCGAACTCATCGTGAGAGAATCGTCTTCTAAATCATCCCTGAAAAAAATCGCCAATTAATCAAAGTTCAATGTTTTCCATTATTAGTCAATAATGATGCGTAATCGTTTGCGCAATTTGAAATACCTTTGTTCACATTGTGGAATAGAACAATGATAATGAGTGAAAAACAGAATCCAGACAGTATTAGCAATAGCTTACTACTCAGAATTGATGTTTCGTCATGAATCCCCTGCCGTCAACAACTAAGCAAATGACGTAGGAAATAAACGCTAGACACATGAAATGAGCATGATGCCTGCCTGTCGGCAGACAGGCTCAACCCAATTATTGAGAACACCAATCGGGTATGATCAAAGTTGAGTGGGGCACGCCTAGTGGCAAATCGCTGATTTCAGAAACTTGAAACACATGAAAAAGCTTGAAAAATCAGAGGAAGCAACTCAATACCCTGTAAAAGTTATCCAGTTTGGAGAAGGCAATTTCCTCCGTGCCTTTGTAGACTGGATCATCGACATACTTAATGAAAAAGGAGGTTTCAATGGCAGTATAGCCATCGTACAGCCTCTTCCACAAGGACTTACAAGCATACTTACTGAACAAGACGGTTTATATCACCACTTCCGCCAGGGATTAGAAAACGGTGAGACGGTAGATGAAGCCCGACTGATCCAATGCGTATCCAAAGCCATTAATCCATTTGAAAATATTGATGCTTACTTTGGCTTAGCTGAAGAAACCTCCGTTGAGTTCATCTTTAGCAATACTACAGAAGCAGGTATTGTATTTGATGAAAATGACAAGCCTGCGACTGAAGCATTGGCCAGCACCTTCCCTGGTAAACTCACCCAACTCCTACATCATAGATTTAAACACTTCAATGGAGATGTAGATAAAGGAGTTTCAATCGTTCCATGTGAGCTAATTGAGCAAAACGGCACAAAACTGAAAGCTTCCATTGAACAATACATTGAGCTCTGGTATCTAGAAACCGAATTTGGTGACTGGATCAACAATGCCTGTGCATTTGCGAATACACTTGTAGACAGGATTGTACCAGGCTATCCAAAAGATGAAATTGAAGCGATAAAAGAACGCATTGGATATGATGACAAGCTGGTGGTGAAGTCTGAAGCTTTTCACCTCTTCGTGATTCAGGCCCCGGAAAAAGTGAAGCAGGCATTTCCTGCTCATAAATACGGTTTGAATGTTAAGTATGTGGATGACATCACACCGTATCGTACACAGAAGGTTCGCATTCTAAATGGCGCTCATACATCCATGGTTCCGATTGGCCTTCTTTATGGACTGGAAACCGTGAGTGAAACCATCAACAACGAAGAAACAGGCAAAATCGTCAGAAGTATCATTTTTGACGAAATTGTATCTACCATACACATCCCTGGTGAAGATCCGAAAGACTTTGCCGAGCAGGTTATAGCACGTTTCCAGAATCCATTCATACGACATGAGCTGATCACTATTTCGCTAAACTCGATCTCAAAATTCAAAGTGAGAGTACTGCCAACATTCCTGGATTATGTGAATACTAAAGGTGTTTTACCGGCGAGGTTGACCTTCTCTTTGGCATGCCTTATGGAAATGTATCTATGTGGAAAATTTGAGTTGAAAGACAATGCTGAGTATCTTAAGTTCTTTGACCAGTTGAAAACAGAACCATTGGAAAGCATTGTTAACCAGGTTCTTGGTAATATGGATTTCTGGGGTCAGGATCTCAACAAAATTGAAGGCCTTAAAGGCCAGGTAGTTTCACACATTGAAGCCATCCGCAACAAAACAATGACAGAAGCAATAGCAGCAATATGATTCAGGCAATAACGATACACGAAAAAGACGATGTGGCAGTAGCACTGATGGACCTGACAAAAGGCACCACAGTAAATGTGAACGGCACAGACATTACCTTAAAGCATACTATTCAGGCAAAACATAAGTTTGCGCTAAAGGATTTTGCTGAAGGAAACGAAGTACACATGTATAATGTGATCGTGGGTATGGCCAAATATGCCATTGCTCAAGGTGAAGCAATAACTACTGAGAATTTAGTTCACAAATCAGAATCATTCAGCGCTACCAGCACAGAAAAATATGAGTGGACTGCCCCGGATATTTCCCATTTTGAAGGTAAGACCTTTATGGGGTACCATCGCAAAGATGGTCAGGTGGGCACAGGCAATTACTGGTTGGTTTTCCCTCTTGTTTTCTGTGAAAACAGAAATATTGAAACCATCAAAAAAGCTTTCAACAAAGCGCTGGGATTCGAAAAGGAAGACCCGTATGTGAGCATGCTCAGCGATATGGTAAGTCAATATGAAAAGGGTAAACTCAACACTGACAACATTACAGTTCAGAAGCCTGCAAAAGCAGTTCAGAACAAAAAAATCTTTGAAAACATTGATGGCATTCGCTTCCTGACCCATCATGGAGGTTGTGGAGGCACGCGTCAGGATGCACAAGCTCTGTGTCAGTTGCTGGCTGGATATGTCAACAACCCAAATGTGGCGGGAGCAACAGTTTTGAGCCTTGGTTGCCAAAATGCGCAGGTCAAAATGTTTACTGATGCTGTTAAAACCATCAACCCAGAATTGGACAAAACAATTCTTATTCTGGATCAGCAGGAAACCGGCAAAGAACAGGATCTGATTAGCACTGCTATCACCAAAACCTTCGTCGCACTGACAGAAGCGAATAAGATCAAGCGTGAGCCAGCTCCTTTGAGCAAGTTGGTGATCGGATTAGAATGTGGTGGATCGGATGGTTTTTCTGGTATTTCAGCGAATCCTGCTATTGGCTTCACGTCGGACCTGATCGTAGCACTTGGAGGCAAAGCGATCCTCTCAGAGTTTCCTGAATTATGTGGTGTGGAACAAGAACTGATCAATCGGATGACTTCCGATAAACTGGCAGACAAGTTTGTAGACATCATGCGAGCTTATGAAAAAGCGGCGGTGGATGCTGGCTCAGGCTTTGACATGAATCCTTCTCCCGGAAACATCAAAGATGGTTTGATCACAGATGCCATGAAATCTGCAGGAGCTGCCAAAAAAGGAGGAACTTCTCCGGTAACAGACATTTTGGATTATACGGAATATGCCAAAAACCCGGGATTGAACCTGTTGTGTACACCGGGAAACGATGTGGAATCAACTACTGGTTTGGCTGCTTCCGGAGCTAATATGATCCTCTTCACAACTGGACTTGGCACACCAACAGGAAATCCAATTACACCGGTACTAAAACTTTCATCCAACACCAAACTGGCCGAAAAAATGCCAGACATCATTGATATTGATACCGGAGCAATCATCCGCGGTGAGAAAACAATCGAAGAAATGGGTGAACAAATCCTGGATCACATCATCCGAGTAGCAAGTGGAGAAATTACTTCAAAAGCGATGGACCTGGAACAATATGATTTCATTCCATGGAAGCGAGGTGTCTCGCTCTGATCACTGAAAACGATAACGTTTCTGATGATCCTATTCATGCACTTCAGGGTTCAGGGATTTTATTCATTCAAGTTGATGATGACAATGGTAAAATAAATCATCAGCAAAGAATCATTAAGCAATAACAAGCAATTAAAATCTAAGGCAGAAGACCCGGGCAAGGCACCCGCGGATTTTACTTTTCTATGGCTGCTGACATTTATCAGGAGCATAGCTAACAGTCACAAGTGTTTAATGCCAAAGTTTGTATTAGCTTCATGACAACAAAAAATCAACATTGTCATGGAAACTAAAGAACAAATTGAAAGTGTGGTTTTTCACCAAACACAATGCCTCAATGCCATCAACGACTTGAAGTTTATGATTGAAACTCACCATGAAGATTCGGCAGTTAATAAATTAAGAGACCTTGAAAAAGAACTTACCAGACTCACACTCCAACTTAGACAAATAGAAGAACAGGTTGAATGATATAACACCACAAACCTAAAATCCAAAGCCTTTTGATCTCCCCTGATCAAAAGGCTTTTCTCTAAATCTTGATCGCTAATCACCTAACCACTAAGGTTTGCATAGCGTGCTCTGGAATACTCACAGTAGCTTTTCTGTCATTGAGATAATATTGGTAATCAATAGGCGCATCACTTTGGTTCATTACTACCGTAACGAGCACTCCATTCTCATTTAGCCAGGAGGTAGAAAGCAGCGGACTTCTACTGCTGGAAGTACTCACCCGCTTTGCTCCTGGCTTAACAAATTTTGAAAAATGGCCGATATAATAATAGGATGGTGTAAAGATCAATTCTTTGGTCACTGTATCAGCGTGAACTGGCGCAAAGCAAAAGTTTCCGACATGGTTAGGGCCTCCAAACTGATCCAGTAAAATATTCCAGTCGGTCCACCCCACAGTGCCTCGGTTAAAATCATTGATCATAGACCTTCCATAGCGCTCTGCATTTGGCCAGTACTGATACTTCTCAGGGTCAAATTGCTCATTACATCCTTCTGTAAACAGTAATTTTTTATCCGGATAGGCCTCATGGATAAGGGCAAGGTTATCAAACTTAGGATCACCTCCAGTCCATGTTTCATACCAGTGAAACCCAATACCCCAGGCATATTTAGCCGCTTCGGGATCATCAAAAATCGTATAAGCCCGATGTGTGATCAAGTCGCGGTTATGGTCCCATGCAACAATATTTTTATCGCCCAAGCCTTCCTTTTCCATCGTTGGGCCTAAATGATTTTTAAGGAAATCGCGCTCCTCAGCCGCAGTATAAATACAAGATTCCCAGATCTGAGAGGCCATTGGTTCGTTTTGAATCGTTATCCCCCAGATTGGGATACCTTCATTTTCATAAGCCTTAATAAATTTCGTGTAATACAAAGCCCAGGAACCATAATATTCAGGAAGCAGTTTACCTCCTTTCAACATGTCATGGTTACTTTTCATAAATGGCGGAGGACTCCACGGACTGGCATACATCAGCAGCGAACCTCCCGCCGCCTCTATTGCCCGATGGATCATCGGTATTCTAAATTTGCGATCATGCTCAATGCTGAAAGTACTCAGCTCCTTATCTTCTGCTGAAACATAAGTATAGCTTTCTCTGCTAAAATCTGCACTGTGTATAGTGGTGCGAGCCAAAGTATAACCAATACCCTCATTGGGGTCATAATAAGCTGTTAAAAGTTCTACTTGCTTATCTTCCGGCAAGGTAGCAAAAACCTCCGCGGAAGCGTCAGTGATGGCTCCACCAATACCAATGAATTCCTGAAAGGTCCTAACCGGGTTGACAAATATGGATATCTCATTTTCCTTCGGCTGATCTGCTTCATCAAAAGTCGCAGTGCCTGTTTTAGTTAATCGCTCTTCAGAATTTTTTGCAGTCGTGTAAACTGTCAGCACTTTATTAACTACCGAAAAATCCGAAATATCTGTTTGCTGTGGTTTTTGATCCGTTGATGATTGACCGGAAGAGCATGCCATAAGCATACTCATGCTCAACCAGATACAAGATGAATTTTTCATTTTAATTAAGTTTAGTGTTTCCGACGTTAGAAGCTTAGTGCCACAATTTGGCATATCCTCACATTTGGAACAACCTAAACTTGGTAAAAATCTTTATAATCAGATTCAGTCTGTTTTAATTAGTTCGTGAGAAGTGACAAAATAGTCATTTTCAATTCTCAAAATATATACACCAGTCTGTAAAGTTGAGAGGTTCAATTGGAGCTGGGTAGTCATATCCCAATCATAAACACCCTGTCTTTTACCAGACTGGTCATAGATAGTAACCCTGGAAGATGCATGTGTTGAAGATTGATATTTCAGGGTGATCTGATCATTCACAGGGTTGGGAAATATCTCTACTTGTCGCCGACTTGAATCAAAGCCAAGTACTTGCTGACTTACACCTCCACTCAGCAAAACAGCAGTTACAGACATTGGTGAAAGTGTGATCTCAAATGAATTGGAAGCAACACTTACTTGTTTGTCTTTCAGCGCATTATCAGTGTGAGACAGAAAAGTTTCGGCCGAAGGTAATGATGACAACTCCAAAGCTGAGTAATCACCATTCTGAGCAGAAAATCCTTTAAGCTTAAGGTTTACTTTTTTAGATACACCCGAACGATTCACCAGCATTACAGTTAAAGAATCTTCCTTGTCATTGACTGTACTATAAGCTGAAACTGTTTCCTCATCGCTACTTAATGCAGGAACATTTTGGCCTTTTGCATATCGGCTAAAAAGGTGCAGTGTTTCCCACATGCCAGTTTTCCATGTCCATGGAGTAAAGATTTCCACACCATTTTGAGCAAAAGTCCCCAACATTGACGCATACAACACCGCGTTGGCATTTGGATCTGAAGTACCGGACCCAAACTCCGTAAGTCCGAGGGTAATGCCATGATTTTCACCAAAATACTGATCCAGCCAATCATTGATTCTTTTGAAAATAAACTCTTTCGTCTGGCTGGTATCCCAGTTGCCATTGATAGTCTTCACACCATTGGCTCCCGGATAGTCATAGGTTTCATCAAAGAAAATGCGATAGGATTGCACTACATCTGCATTATTGGTTTCTGAAGGATACCAGTGCAAGTCCAACACATCAAGCAACTTCACACCTGATGCCTGCTCTTCTTCAGCCACACTTTTAATAAAGTATTCCAACCAAGAGTAATACTTCCCATCAATATTGAGCGATTCGTCAGCCCATTTATACCATTGCCACTCATTGGCAGTAACAGGGCCCACCAGCTTAATGTCGGGAAACTTCTCCCTGGCCTTCTTAGCCACTTGAAAATACAACTGCATAAAATCAGCGGCTTTAAGCTGCTGAGACATCACGTCATCATGCGTTCCGTTCCATATTTCCGGCTCATTGTCCATGTTCCAATACTGGAATTTGTTTTGATCCAGACCAAGCCCATTTGTGCCAAAAAAATGATCCAATATCCCTGTGGTAGAATCGGCATTCCAATCCATCAGGTACAGATCAGGGTTACCTTCTTTGAGAGCTTTTCCTCCGCCATCGGGGTTTACTTCCCCTCCTCCTGCCAGATTCTGGGCCGTTCCCTCCCACCACTGAGACTGGTTATAGGCCCAATCATTGAAGTTATTATCAGCGTTTGATGCTGCCTTGCCAATAAGCTGAAAAGCCCACATGGTCTGTAATCCTGTCATCTTATCTTCAATGGTTTGGCTGGCATAATCCCAATCATGAGCATAAACATTATTATACCAGTCCGGGTGGCTGGACAATTTTTTCCTCCAATTATACTTAGTAGAATTATTTCCACCTGTTTCTCTGGCAAACCTTAAACCGGCTTCTTTGTAAAGCTGAATATTTTGATCTGTGGTTGCTGTACCGAAAACATCCGAAAAGTTGTTGTTCCGACCGTAGATGTATGGAGATACTGGCGTTTTTTCACCTGTTACGTCAACTGTTATGGTGATATCTTGTGCTATGCCAGCAATGCTGAAAAGAAAAATTACAGAGGATAATAGGGCTTTATTCAAGAAAGTGTCAAGCATAGGTTCAAATGAAAATTTGGAATGAACAAAGCTTGCAAACAAATGAATAATGGCACGTCACCATTTGTCTCTTAATAAGTCATGATTTGTATGTCCGTGATAAAATGATAGTGCCAATCCATAAAAAAGCCGGATTTTCGATCCGGCTCATTGTTCTTCTATATCCTCGGCATATTCTTGCTCCAGGCTTCATATAGTTTAGACTGTTGGGCAGTCATATCCTCCTTCTTCGTGATGGTTACCCCTCCCTTTTCATCCCTTTTCATTTCCAGACCTATTTTGGCAAAATACTCTTCAAATGGTAAAGGCTTGGCATCCAGAATATAATCATCAAAGAACATGTGAATCTCAGGGTAGGTCATCTCGGCTAAGTCATCAAAGAAAGTCTCCTCCGAAACAGGATTCCCCTTCCCATACTTGTCCACCAAATCCAGAACCAGCTCTCGAAGACCATACTTACCATCTGAAAGTTCTAACAATCGGATATCTAACAACAAGGCTGTCAATGCTCCTTTGTAATAAATATTCCCATATTGTCGAGCACCTTCTCCTCCTTTGAATGACTCGTCCGAAAGCTTCTTCAAACTCCACGAAGAATCAAAATAATGCTCATTGACAAGAATCTTTTGAGCGATACTGTTTTTGAAAAAGCTCTCTTCATCAACCACACCACCTCTGAAAAGTAAGATATTAGACGCCCACTCGGTTACACCCTCATACATCCACAGATGAACCGAAGGAGTTGGAGTAACGAAATTGAAATACTCTACGATCTCACTATGAATGTTCAATGGAGTTACAACATGGAAAAATTCATGTGAAGCAATATCTGTCACTTTTTCCATGTACTCAGGTGTAGGATCACTCTCATTAATGACATATTCTGAGCTATAAGAGTGCTCCCAGGCACCAGTTACGCCTGTTGGTTTCGCTTCGAAAAAATAAAGGAAAGTATATCTGTCAACCGGAAGTTTTACTAAAAACTTATTGGTAGCATCCAGCATGTCAGACATCCCTTTTAAGAGACCTTCAGATGAAATTTTACCGTGCTCCGAGTACGTAAATATTTCCACCTTCGTATCAGCAATCATCGTATCAGCATAGGTCAGCTTTCCACTTAAAATTGGCGAGTCAACTGCCTTATCAAAATTCTCAGCATAATAGCCTCCATCCTGTGCTTTCAAGGCTGTACCGGTAGTCCAGCCATCAGCCCCAACCACCTTTATCTGCAGCGGACTTTTCTGATAACCTTCAAAATAGCCAATCACAGTATGCGCATTGATCAATGTATGATCTTCCTCAATTGAAGACCCACACATCAGGTATACTGGAAACTCAGCAACTCTGGTATCAAAAGTTTCTGCAACCGAATAAGTGATCTTCCTTACCTTTTTAGGCTTACTGATTTCAAATTGATTGACTGATTTACGGGTAACATCAAGCAGTCTTCCCTTTTTATCAAAGGCTTTAAAATCACTAACGAACCGGCCAATGTTCATCGTTTGGTAAGTGCCTGGTGCTGTTGCTGCAAACTGATATATATTCGCATCCTTATCAAGTTTTTCAGGAATCTGTAATTCTACATAAAAGGTATCCGTATTCTGGGTGACATCCAGCGTATAATCCATTACTGGCATGTCTTGAGAAATGGCAACAAATGCACCGAAAAGGGCAAAAAGCACACTTAGTATCTTCATAAATTTAGAATTTGTCCCAATGATACAATCAAAAAACCACCGAACCTCGTACTAATTGATTGATGGCAGTAGCAATAGATAATCGGCCTTACACAGATTTACCTGATTTCATTAACTTTCCACAAACATCAACCCCTACATTAACTCATGGAGTCAATCATTCTTAAATTTTATGAAGCCTTTCAGCAGCTGGATGGAGAAACAATGGCCAGCTTTTATCATGAAGATATCGTATTTGAAGATCCGGCATTTGGTCAGCTACATGGTGAACGCGCTGGCAATATGTGGCGCATGCTATGTGAAAGCCAGCGAGGCAAGGACTTTCAGATGACCTTTTCAGATATAAGTTACAAAAATGAGGCAGGTCACGCCCATTGGGAGGCTGACTACACTTTTAGCCAGACTGGGCGCAAGATTCACAATGTCATAGATGCCCGTTTTACATTCCGCGATGGGAAAATTTTCAGTCATGTAGACACCTTCAACCTGCACAAATGGGCGAGACAAGCGTTGGGGTTTCAAGGGCTTCTTTTAGGAGGAACTGGTTTTTTCAGAAAAAAGCTCCATGAAAAGACCAACAAGCTTCTGGATAAATATGAAGCTACTTTGATTGAAAAATCACAATAATCGTTAAAAAACAAGCCAAACCTTACCAATCCCACCGGTTTACGTATTTCCTTTGTATGGTGAAGTTTTGGATAACAGCTTTATTGGTCTTTGTCTCCAATCTTATTTGGGCCCAAAATGCTATCAATGGTGTTGTGTTGGATGAAAAAGAGGAACCTGTTGGTTTTTGCCATGTCATCAACAAATCCATGGGTATGGGTAAAGTGAGCGACCGGTCTGGTAAATTCCAGATTCCCGCAAAAAAAGGTGACACCTTGCATTTCTCTTATGTTGGATACAAACCACTGGACATTGTAGTCAGCTCGGTGCATATTGTCAACTACCTCAAAGTCTCATTGCCGGAAGATAGTCTCCTACTACCATCAATCACCATTTATGCGGATAGGTATTACAAAGTACCTATCAACCACCAAGGTGCCCCAATTCGTATGCAGGGCGTAACGGTAGATGATATGACACCAAGAATTGTTCCTGGCAAATTCACACCGGGAGTAACAGGAGTTGGAGGTGTGCCTGTGGTGGGTGGAACAATCTACGGCCCGATCACTTACTTCAGCAGAGACGAGCGAGAGAAAAGAAAAGCTGCGGATGCATACGAAGAGACTCGCGAAACAATCACCTATCAAAAGTTTGTGGCTCAGGACTCAGTAAGAATCAAACTCTGTAGACTTTACCGGTTAAATGATGACCAATATGACGAACTGATCGTAAGACTCAACAGACAATTTCCTGGCATTCAGCGGCAATACAATCCGGTTGAAATCTGGAACTGGTTGCTGGTTCATTTTGACCGCCAGGCTCCTATTATCAGAGATTATTAATCTTTTGTCCGCTTCACCAGTACAAATCCAATCCTGGCATTAAATGAAGGTGTAAGTCTCCATCCGGCCTGCTCACGGTTCAAAAAACTATCATTGAAAAAGTAAGTGGCTCCAGCTTTCTGATTATCTCTGGATAGCTGGTGATAATAAACCGTCCATCCCAGATCCGCTTCTATAAAAATCCGGTCCGTCACCGGCTTGATCATCCCCATACGAAGTGATCCGCCATACCTGTAGGATTTTAGGTTGGACCTGGCCTGTTGTAGATAATCACAAGAGCCTTTCCATGAGTCCGTACAACCATAACCCACTGTTATTTGCTGGCCTACGTTCATGTACCTGAAAAGACTGTTAATGCTCACGTAAGTCAGGGAGTTTTCCCTGTGAGGGGAAAAATAAAACCTGAGTTCTTCTCTAAACTTATAGCCTACCACATCTTCATCCGGTGATTCCGGACCTCTGGTTGTGAGGACTTTCCCTACCTCCTGTGTGATGCTTACCCACGGCTTGAACTGATACTCCACACTCATCATAAAAGATGGGTCCTGGGGATTGATCATGTTGGTAGCATCAACCTTTAGGTTTACCTTATTGAAAGAAATGGGATGTGCATCTCTCACACTATCTTCGGCCAGCTGAGCCATCAATCCTAAGGAGCAATACACGCTGAAATATATAATCAGGGCAACTTTACGAAACTGTATCATTTAAGTGGACTATAGAGCAAAAGAGAATCTTCCTCGATTCCAAACTGGAAAATACCTTCATCTCTGGTAATAATCAATGTTTTGTCTAGTGCAATCATGTCATTTGCAGCAATGTTGTCATAATATTCGATCAACTCAGGGTTAGAAGGGTTGGCAAGGCTAAAGCGCTTCAAGCCGCTTTCCCCTTCTCCAACAAACAAATCACCATTAAAAAAGGCCAACCCACGTGGATTGATCATTTGATCATGATCAACATCATAAGGTCTTGTAATGTCCGAAATATCCAGGGTGATCAACTGATTGACATCAAAGAAGTCATTTGTACAGGTTAGACCAGAACGAATAGTGACGTATGCAAAATTATCATTAGCTATCACCGGATCGCACGCAGTAGTGTGTGAATAATCAGACACATAAGAAGGTGAACCATCTTGATTGATACCATAAATCTGCATACCGGATTGCCCACCTATAAAGAGATTGTTTTTATATCCAAAGATGGTTTCTATACCGATCCCCAGATTGGTGGTAGAGGCAACTTTGGGATTTTCCACATTCGAAATATCAATGGCCTTTAGCTCTGAATCGTTTACGAGGTACAGGAAATTGCCAGTGATATTGAAACGGGCAGTGGATCCTCCTACTCCGGTGGATGATGTTGACTTATTAGAATATCCGGAGGGAGTAACATCTCCTGCACTATCACCACACGAAAATGTCAATAAAGTCAGGGTTATGATTGCTAATAATTTTCTCATGGTCTGAAGCATTTAGGTTGAGAAAGTTCGGTGAGTTTCCAGCCCACTACCACGCCTTTGGATTCATCTACGCACTCAAAATACACGCCATTTGCACCAGGAAATTCCTTATTGAATCCCATCACATTTTCTACACGCTTGAGCACTACCACAGTATCGGCCAACACCCGAAGTGCCAGCAAATCACCATAATTATCGGCATAGAGCACTCCATTTTTCATGGCCATATCCTGATTGCCAGGTATTCTCACAAAGAGTTTATTGATGGGCTTTCTGGGGTTCGTATTGTCATAGACATGAATCCCCTTTCCTACTTCATTGACCAACAAAAGGTTCTGATAACTGTAGATCTTACCAGCAACATCTATTTCCTGTGCTGCTTCGAGGGAGATTTTCAGCTCGGAACTATCAGCATATACCGGCTGATATCCGGTGACGGTTTCCTGATTGAAATCAACCCGGGTCTCATCAGGACCGCAAGCCAGGAAAATCAGTGGAATAATTAAAAGTGAATAACGCATATCAGGTAGTGATTTGTGCTTATGACACTTAAAGTTATGAAACGGTTGGAGTATGTTGAATGAGTTTGTTAAGTACTACTCATCTTTTATTAGATATTAGACGCCCACTATCGACCGTATGCTACTGAGCAGGCTATTAGCAGCAAAATAGGCATGCTCAAACGTATGAGTAATCTGTTCAGCCAATTGCTCAGAAATAGAAACCTACCTACGGCTGGCAGGTTCAGACGGATTGAGTTGAAGTATCAAATAGGCTGTTTGATGAGACCGGCCAGTCTATCCACAATGTCTCTTTTTTTCCAGTTCACTATTGAAATGGATAATGGCAGAAAAAATTGCACTACTTAAGTATTTAATAATCAAATAATTACAACTATAAATGCAAATTATGGTATTAGCATCCCAAAATTTGTTGAAGTTGTTATTGAAACGGATGATGAAAGATTTCCTCATCTAGTCGAGACTGCAGTATTTGCTCAATATCTGCATAGAGAACATAATTATTTAAGGTATGCTAATTGGAAAAGAAATGGGAAAGAAGGGGAAGTTGACCTGATTCAACTTAGTAAAAATTTTCAAAAAGCATACTGGGCCTTAGAAGTTAAATGGTCTGATACACCAAAAGTTGACAAGTTGAAGTTTTTCATGGGAAAGAATGGTATCGAAAAGGGGATAATTACTAGTCGAACCATTTTTGATGACAGAGAAGATCTTTTGATTGTTCCGAATAGTGTTTATGCATATGTTGTAGGCAAGAATGCTTTAGACAGTCTCTATTCGGACTAGATGAAGCATAACGAGATGTCCGCTTTGTGTGTGCCGTAGCTATTCTGCCCAACCCCCACAACCCGTCCGAACGGTGTTCAGCCGGATGGGCAGTATCCACAATGCACTGCCTGCCTCGCTGGCAAAGTGAGCGTTCTGAAAGTCTAAATCCAGAACAACTGATATGTTCAAAGCGATGAAGTATCAGAAGGTGCACTAGTGCGACCCAGTCCCTTTGAAGCTATATATAAAATTTTTTAGCTCAAAACTATTTTAATTTATGGTATGGCGTTTAATGCTCTATTTCTTCGATTTCCAATAAAGTTTGTACGTTCCATTCCAACTAAGTTCCTCCAAAGTTCCATCGTCAGCATTGTTATGACGCAGGTCAATCGATAGCAAATCTTGTTGAATGTTCAACATTCCAGAAAAGGAGTGATACCCAGATCTAGTAGGTATTTCTTCTCCCCTTATTTGGCCATTTGATCTTGGAATCTCAACCTTAAAAGTGTCTACATAAGTTGATCTGCTGAACATTGAGATTGGATCATGCGCCAAAAGTAGTCGTTCACCAGTTAGAGTAATTTGAAATCCATCAGACTTCTGTTCGATTGTTGCAATTTCATGATTTGTTGCTGGAGTTATTGAGAGCCACAGAAGAAGGACTATTGATACGGTTCCAGAGATTATAAACCGAATTGATTTTAAGTTGTTCGGAGACTTGGATAAAAAGGTTAGGAAAAATGTAAGCAAGTATGTTAGACCGAAAATCAGAAAGAAGATAATGATTCCAAAGATTAATGCTTCCATGTGGGTTAAGAAGAATAATACCAAACAACGTAAAAATAGCAGGTTTGAGCCTACCTCTGGCAGTAAGCACTAAACTAATGAATTTACATCGCCCGGCAAGGCGGACGTTTAGAAAGAGAAACCCGCCTGCCGGACGGGCAGGAATCCTGCGAGCAAAAGTCAGTAGAAAGCACTGCCATATCTCAGCGGCTGACCCGCCTACCGGCTGGCAGGTTCATGGTCGAGTTCTGATGCAGTTTATAGAAAGCACGTAAGCATATGCCTTATACATCATGTTGTGAGGCGTTAAGCTCAGATTCAATGGTTTGCAGATTTCCATTAATTTCAGAGAAATTGTCAGGAACAATATTAGCTAGATGATAGAGTCTTGATTTGTCGTCAGATTTAACTTTTCGGAGAGGCTTAATTTTATTACCAAACGTAAATATTTTGAAAATTACTGTCTCACCGCTTTGCCCCTTACCAATAACAATTTCAAAATCTGAGTTGGGAAATTTATTGTTGGGATAATATTCTTGACCTCCAAAAAATAAGAGCTTGTTATTATTTAGTTCAAACAAATATTCACCCCCTTCATCCTCTTCTTCACAAAGCTGATAGAAGCGTTCACTTTTAATTCGTAAAGATAGAACGTGATTCTTTTTTTCAAGAAAATTCAGATTAGATCGACGTTGTTGTAATTTGTTTATTTCCTCATAGTAAACTCCAATTGTGATAATACAGATAATTACTGACGTACCGAGAATTGGATATAAATAGTCAGGAATTAAGAGATACAAAATCATTCCAACTCCAAGGGTTCCAAGGCATCCTTGTTGAAGGAACTTTTTTAAATAGTCTTCACGGTTTTTTATTTCCTTGAACTCTTTTTTAATGAGTTTTTTCTCTGAATGGCCTAAAGCTTTTTCTACGAACATAATATGCCTCACAACGCCTAACTATCGGTTTGTGTGCCTACGCGGCCCGGCCCACAGTTGGCAAATAGTGCTAAAATAGCGGAAGTGCACCACAAGCACTACGGTATCTATGAAAAACTGCCTGCCCGTTCCGTTCAGGCGGGCGTTCTGAAAGTGAAAATCCAGAACCATAGAAGTATCGAAAAGCGATTAAGTTTCAGAATGGGCAGATTAGTGGTCGAGTCCAGATTAACTCTCAGAATGCACTATGACACATGCCGTATCAGTGTCTGTTACATGTCGTTAGTAACTAGTTAATTTAAAAATTACAGGAAGGGTCATTGTTGAACTTATTCGTTCACCTTGTTCGTTCAGAGCTGGAAAAAATTCAAATCCAATTGATTGAAAGGTCCTAAGAGCTTCTTCGTCACAACCGTCACCAATTCCTTCGCTTACCTCGAAGTTCGTGGGAAATCCATCTTCCGTAATTGTAAACTTTATATATACTCTTCCTTGCGTTCCTTTTCTTCTTGCATCAGAAGGATAATTCATAGTGTTACCGATTACATAATAAAACATTTGCATTCCACCTAGTAGAACTGGGTTTGGAGACGAATTCTTTTCATTTGTATTTTTTGCTAGAGTGAATGAATCATAATTTACTACTTGGTCAATAGATCCATTATAATTATAGAATTCCCAATTACCTGTTCTTTTTCCATTGGTATAGTTTCCCGAACAAAGTTTTCTGCCATTCAGTGATTTGGAGTAAGTGCCGTGTTTTGTTGTCGGATTGTCTTTTAATACATAGAATACTTCCATGGTATTTGGAAATTTACTTTTTATAGTTGTTTTCTTTGTCTTTTGAGCATACCCAATGATTGACAATAAACACAGGCAAAGAGTTAATACAAATTTTAAAGGTTGGTTCATTTTATGTTTGCGATTATGACATGTAACATCTAGCTATCAGGCGTATGTCCCGAAGCTAGTGAATAGCACTAAAGTAGTAAAATCTGTCGCGCCCGGCAAGGGGAAGCTCACAACGGTTCAAAATGGCACTGCCTGCCCGTTCCGTTCAGGCGGGCGCTCTGAAAGTCAAAATCTCCTGCGAGCAAAAAATAGTAGAAAGCACTGCCATTTCCCAGCGGCTGACCCGCCTACCGGCTGGCAGGTTCATGGTGAAGTTTGCACTGAAGTCTGTAAAGTGGCTCCCGATAGCTATCGGGAGGCGCATTCGTGCTGGCAAATGTTATGAGTCTTTAGTCACCTAGTTTCAGCGGTCGATGAAGTAATGTGAAATGTTCTCTCGTTCGAGACCTTGAGTTGAAAATGATTTCTTCGAGTTTTACGCTCGCCTCATATTCAGACTTGAGGATTTTTGTTAGCCCGTTCCACTCGTCTTTGTTGGCCGAAAATCCCTGCCATGATGCCATAAAATCAAAATGTTGTCCATGCCGAAAAAGTCGGCCAGGTAATGGATAATGTTTCCTGTTCCCAATCAAAATGCCATATCGTAAATAAGGATGCACGTTTTTGTGGGTCTGAGCTTTCTGACTATAAGTTATTGCGTCATGTGTTGTTACGCTATCTATCTTGGCTTCAACAATAATTCTTGGTTTCCATTCCTGTTCGTTCAGGAGTTCATAAATCAGAATATCAGTTTCGTAGCTGATCAGATTATGGTTAGTTGGTTCGTCACCAGTATATGTTAGGATTTCATTGGAGTATGGTAGTTTCTTTCCGTCAGTTGCTCTTAAGTTGGGGTTAACAGACCGAAGAGCTTTTTCAATATCTCCAACAATTGATTTTACCCATTCTCGTTCGTTCATGCGCTCCGTTTATGACTCACAACGCCCAGATATGGCGCTGTGGCCTCCGAGCTTTTTTAATATCGATAAAAGTAGCTTATCTGCCGATGTGGTCAAAATTTCAGATACGCACTGAGCAGTGAAGATTAAAAACTCCCACCAGTAGAAGTAAGTAGAAAGCACATTAGTTTCCTGGCGGTAGATAAGCGGGAAATTTTGCAGGCTCTTGGCAGAATGCTAAGTAAGGCCATGTGCCATCATCGTTTGTTAGCGTCTTTATTTCTTGATTAGCTTATTCATGAGGTAATGTTCAGTTCGTTGAACTTCACCCAGATCATCAAAGAATTTCCATTCACCAGTTTTGAGAATCTTATCACCTATTTTGAGCTGATTTCCAGTGGAGTATACCTTCAATGTTATAAGGTTATAATTTCGGGTACTGCACAGCAATGTATCACTTGATTCTTCATGGCAATTCATCTCAAAAATTAAGTTACCTTGATCAAAGACTTTTTCTTGTCGCAAGGTTCCTTCTTCGAAAGTTCTAGTTGCTACAACCTCTCCATCTTTTGAAATTTGTTTCCACTCTCCAAGTTGGAGGAAGTTAAACTTATTTCCATCGGTCAATACTAGTAAGTCTCCTTTCCAATACTGCTTATACCAGTTCGCCTTCCCTGAAAACTGTTTTGTTAAGGATTCATTTTCCATTAGGAATTCCTTTTCAGATTTTGTTAGTGAGTTTTTGAAAAAGTGTTTTTCTGTCCGACAGGAAACCAGTCCAAAAATCAAAAAAAGAATAGTTACTCGAATCATCTGCTTGTTATTGACGCTAACGATTAGCTAGCACGAGTGCGCACCGAGCTTAGCAAGTTCCGATAAAACTAATGAATCTGCCGGTGCTTCCAACCTGCCCGAATGAATTCATTCAGGCGGGAGTATCAGGATTCACTGCGCTCTGAAAGTCAAAATCTCCTGCGAGCAAAAGAAGGTAGAAAGCACCGACCTTTCCCAGCGGCTGACCCGCCTACCGGCTGGCAGGTTCACGGTCAAGTTCCACCGAAACTGGCTAAATGCTCAGTTCGCACATGCGCCATGACAATTTGTTGTGGAGCGTATCATTCCACTTTGACGATTTTGCCGTCCGATAGAATTCGATAGTCAAAGTTCTTTACTTCTAGCTTTTCGGTTCCTTCGATCTCATTTTCCAGTGAATCCAGTTCATGTGTCCAGGTAGAATCAATATGAGAAATTACTAGGTTGGGCTTTATAATTATATGTTCACTATGATAATATCCGGGTTCACCTCCGCAATAATCAAAGAACATTTGCTGAGAGGAGATTATCTCACCTGATTTGTTGTAGGTCTTTATTATAGGCAAAACCACATCAGCTGGTGCCAAATTCATTATGGCTATAAATTCTGAGTTTGTTGGAATTCGTCTATGAGGCCATTCCCATTCGCCCTCTAGGAATTTCAACTTCAATTCCTTATCAATTTTTGGTGAGTTCTTATAATCGCTGAAACAGGCAGTCGAATAGGGTAATTCTACATCAGGTATTGCGTTCAAATACTTTGCAAATTCTGGGTCAACTGGGGTTTCGGTGTTGGTCTTCTCAGTAAGTTCTGTTATTACAGTGGAATCATCAGAGGTTTCCTCTTTTTGCTGTTTTTTGTTATTCTGGCAGCCTGTTAACAAGCCAATACAAATAATAATTAGTAGTTTCTTACTCATAATTTCGATTCTGCGTATGCTCCACAACGCTAAGCTCGTATGTTAGCAGCGTCAGATATAAACAAGTAAAGTAACCATTAGATTTGATAAAAAACAATGAAGAGATAGGATGTAGAGCTAAGCTTGATACGTATTTACCGATATCGCATGCTAGGAATTTCACCTATCTCTGATTTCTCAAAAGACCTTACAAGCCTCAGAAAGCCAACTCAAAGAGCTGAAGAGCAGAACCGAAAACTGGAACAAAAAGCAAGATAATCGTCCGGGTGCAAATAGACCTTCAGCTAAATACACTTCCAATCACACCCATTACAGTCCTTCAGATCCTGATGCCAGAATATCGGTGAAGCCAGGAAAGGCAAGAAAACTCAACTATCATGCACAGGTATCAGTCGACACAGAGCATCATGTAATTACTGATATACAAGCTGATTTTGCGGACAAACACGACAGTAGAAGTCTGATAGGGATCGTTGATCCACTGGTTAGAAGATTAAAGAAGCAAGGTTTAGAAGTCGAAAACATACAGGCTATTCCAGTGGAGAAAATTATGCTGACATGGAGGCTCGTGGACTCAATGCCTACATCCCACCTCATGGTACTTTTAAAGGTGGACCGGAGCAGTTTACCTACAACGAAGAGGGAGACTATTATGAATGTCGAAACGGTAAACATGCCATATTCAGAAAAATAGCGATTAACAGGAAATCAGAAGTTCGACGATATGCAACGCAACGTGCAGATTGTAGAGACTGCCCATTCAAGGAAGAGTGTATAGGCAACAAGACTGAAAAACGCTTCAAAGTGGTCAATCAATTAAAAGAATACCACCGAGCCATCGAAAGGGTGAACAGCCCAAAAGGTCAGTATTACAAACGGAAGCGGCAGTCCACTGTAGAGCCAGTGATTGGAGTACTCACACAATTTATGGGCATGCGGAAAGTCTTCACAAAAGGCATCCACAATGCAAACAAACAGTTCATCATGGCGGCCATAGCCTACAATCTGAAGACCTGCCTGCCGCAGGCAGGAGTACCTGAAGTTTGAGAGCAAGAGAAAACAAACTGGAACGAAACAAGCTAAATCCCCATTGCAAAGCCTTTTATCAGCCATTATTCACTGTCTGGAAGCTCCAATAACAGAATATCTACAACTGAATAGATTCCTGTTGACAATCTGTTGAAAAGATCAATTAAAGCTAAAATCCAAAATCTGTATTACTATTCTGATTTTGGAGGGGTTGTGCAACAGCTACG